>OBID01000197.1_pt1 | contig 26957 bp, 9 predicted proteins | sample 1519781 | NCBI WGS metagenome assembly OBID01 (sample SAMEA3991478, study PRJEB22521) | metagenome | biome: anthropogenic terrestrial biome; feature: sewage plant; material: sludge | place: Sweden | collected 2012-09-26 | reverse complement strand
CCTCGCGCAGGTCGGCCGCCACGATAACTTCTTCGAACTCGGCGGGGATTCGATCCTCGGGCTGCAGGTGATCACGCAGGCGAAGGAAATCGGCCTGTCGCTGACGCCGCGACATTTGTTTCAGCAGCAAACGGTCGAGCGCCTCGCGGCGGTGGTGAATCTGGAGTCGCCTGCCATGCCTGCAATCCAGGCGGAGCAGGGCTTGGTGTCGGGAGTGTTGCCGCTGACTCCGGCCCAGCACTGGTTGTTCGAACAACAGCTGTCCGAACCCCATCACTGGAACCAGTCGCTCATGGTCACGATGTCGGAAGCGCCGGATCAGGCCAGGTTGGCCCGCGCGCTACGGACGGTGATCGAGCGGCATGATGCCTTGCGCACCCGCTTCGACCTCTCGAACGGTCTGACCGCACGTATCGAGGCTATCGTCCCATGTGAGGATCTCTTGTTGTCCGTCGATCTCAGTCAGGTCTCCGACCAAGAGTTAGCGGCCGCCGTCTCCAACGAGGCCGAACGGTACCAGCAGAGCCTCAATCTGGAGCAAGGGCCTCTATTTCGGGCGGTGCTGTTCGATCTCGGGCCGAACCGGCCCGGCAGGCTCCTGTTGATCGCCCACCATCTCGTGGTTGACGGGGTGTCGTGGCGCATCCTCCTGGAGGACCTTGAGCAGGCCTATCTGGCGGAGGAGGGGAGTGCCTTGGTCGTTCCACCGAAGACCACCTCGATCAAACAGTGGACCGAAGCGGCACAGGCCTTGGCTGAATCCGGAGCGCTCCTGGGTGAGCTGGACTTCTGGGCCAAACAGGACCGGTCGACGGATCGTTCGTTGCCGCTTGATGATCCGGCGGGAGAACGGACGGAAGCCTCGGCGGAGATCTGTCACGTGGGGTTCAGTAGGGAAGAGACGGAAGCCATGTTGCGGCAAGCGCCGGCTGCCTACCGGACTCAGGTAAACGATCTCCTGTTGGCGGCCTTGCTTCAAACGTTCCATCGCTGGACGGGCAAGGAAGAGTTGCTGCTGGATCTCGAAGGACATGGCCGTGAGCCGTTGATTCCAGGGGCCGATCTCTCGCGCACTGTGGGATGGTTCACAAGCATCTTTCCACTCCTGCTCCGGCTTCCGGGCGGCTCGACAGGCGAGGTCGTAAAGGACATCAAGGAGCAACTGCGGGCCGTACCCTCCGGCGGGGTAGGGTATGGAGTCTTGAGGTATCTGACCCGTTCGCCTGAGACGGAGCGCCTTCGACGTCAGACCGCCGCGCAGGTCTGCTTCAACTATCTGGGCCAACTCGATCAAGGCGGGGCCGAACAGACCCTATTTGCATTGGCGCCGGAGCCCACGGGACGGGAACACGGTTCCTCGAATCGGATGCGATATGAACTCAGCATCAACGCGGATGTCACGGAGGGGCGGCTGAGCGTGAGCTGGACTCACAGCCGCGCACGGATCAAACCGGCGACGATCGAGATGCTTGCTGCCTCGTATCGGCAGCGGTTGCGCGACCTGATCGCCCATTGCTGCGCGCCGGACGCCGGCGGGTATACCCCGTCTGATTTTCCGGACGTTGAAATCGAACAGGGTGCCCTCGACAACATTCTTGAGATCATGGAACGGAATCATGCGCGATAAACAGCAAATTGAAGCCATGTACTATCTGTCCCCGCTGCAGCAGGGACTCTTGTTTCACCGTCTTGCCGACGCAACGGCCGATCCTTACTTCTATCAATATGCCTACCGGCTGCAGGGCGACCTGCGGCTCGACGCCTTCGAGGGAGCCTGGCGCCATGTGGTGGAGCGCCATGCGGTGCTCCGCACGGCGTTCGTCTGGGAGGGAGTTGAGAAGCCGCTGCAAGTCGTGCGTCGGCAGACGTCTCTGCCCATCGAGCGGCATGATTGGCGCGGCGTGCCGGAGGAAGAGCAACGGTTGCGATTCGGGACTCTCCTGGATTGCGATCGCGCCGCCGGTCTCGATCTATTGCGGCCGCCCCTCATGCGACTGCACGTCATTCGCAAGGCGGAGCGCGAATGGCTGTTGGTCAACAGTCATCACCACATCCTTCTGGATGGGTGGAGCATGGCGCTCGTGCTTCGCGATGTCTTGAGGGCCTACGAGGCGCTGGTGCGGGGGGCCGCTCCGACAGTCGAGTCGCCGCGGCCTTACCGCGACTACATCAGCTGGGTGAATCGGCAGGATCTGGTCCAAGCCGAAACCTTTTGGCGCACGATGCTGGCAGGGTTTCAGCGACCGACACCCCTCGCGCTCGAAGCGCCGTCGCAAAATGCTTCAGCGGAGACCCTGTCCTTTGCCGAGCAGTCGTTGAGGCTGTCGGCGGAGAGGATGGAGGCGCTCCAATCCCTGGCGAAGCGGGTGAAGGTCACGGTGAATACCCTGCTGCAGGGGGCCTGGGCCCTCTTGCTCCATCGTTACAGCGGAGAGCAGGACATTCTGTTCGGGGCGACCGTGTCGGGGCGGCCCCCGGAGCTGACCGGCGTCGAGGAGATGGTCGGGTTGTTCATCAACAGCCTGCCGATTCGAGTGAGCTTCCGACCGGACCAGTCGCTCGGGGACTGGCTGCGTGACTTGCAGGAGCGGAACGCGGCGTTGCGCCAATATGAATGGACCCCGCTCAGCGACATCCAACGATGGAGCGACGTTCCTAACGGGACGCCTCTTTTTGGGAGCCTGGTCGTGTTCGAAAGTTATCCGGAGGCTGCGGACGGCGGTGAGCAGCCGTCGTTGAGCGTCGAGCCCTTGGCCGTTCGGTCGGGCGACGTCTATACGCTGACGCCGGGACGCAACAACTATCCCCTTTCGTTGATGGTGGAACCGGGGCGGGATCTGCGCCTTATCGTCTGTTATGCCCACCGGAGGTTTGCGCATGCGGCGATCACCCGCATGCTCGGTCATCTCGATCGCTTGCTCGCAGCCATGGCGGAGGCACTCGAGGCGAGGTTGGCAGACCTGTCTCTGTTGACGGATGACGAACGAAATCAACTGATCGAGTGGAACGGGGCCTTCACGTCCGACGAGAGCGGGGAACGCTGCATCCATGACCTGATCGCCGCCCAAGTGGAGGCAAGGCCGGAGGTCACGGCGGTGGTGACCAAGCAGGAGCAGGTGACCTATCAGGAACTTGACCGGCGCGCGGCTGCTCTGGCGCGATATCTGCTGGCGCAGGGTGTGAGATCGGATGACCGGATCGGCCTCTGTCTGGACCGTTCGTTGGATTTGGTGGTCGGGATCGTTGCCGTGCTCAAGGCCGGCGGCGCCTATGTCCCGCTCGACCCGACCTATCCCCGTGAGCGGCTGGCCGCGATGGTCGCCGATAGCCAGGCTCGCCTCATCATCACCCGGGGCGACCAGGCGCAGGGCTTATCTGATTTTGCGGAACGGCTGATCCTGCTCGATCGTCAAGCGGAGGAGATCGCAGGATGTTGCGAAGGGCCAGCCTCCGTCCCGCTGTCGCCGTCGAACCTTGCGTATGTGATCTATACCTCCGGTTCCACCGGTCGTCCCAAAGGGGTGGCCGTGGAACATCGGCAGGTGACGGCCTATGTCCGCGCGATCCTGCAACTTGAGCCGGTGGCCGCCGGTGCGAGCATGGCCGCCGTCTCGACGGTGGCTGCCGACCTCGGCAACACGGCCCTGTTCGGGGCGCTCTGTTCGGGGCGTACCCTCCATCTGCTTTCGACGGAGGACGGCTTCGACCCCGACGCGATGGCCGCCGCCATGCATGGGCGGCAGGTCGAGGTCCTGAAAATCGTGCCGAGCCACCTCCGGGGACTTCTGCACGCGGCCCACCCCGAACGTGTCTTGCCAACCGGTTGCCTCATCCTTGGGGGCGAAGCCCTGCGCGGTGACCTCGTGCAAGAGATCCGGCGGCTCGCGCCCGGCTGCGCGATCGTCAATCACTACGGCCCGACCGAAACGACGGTCGGCGTGTTGACCCATCTGGTTGAAGCATCACAGGGCCATGCCGAGGGCGACGTGCCGGTCGGCCGCCCACTCTCATTGGTCCAAGCCCATGTGCTCGACATCGATGGACAGCCGGTCCCGATCGGTGTGCCGGGAGAACTTTACATCGGCGGGCAGCAAGTCACGCGTGGGTATCTCGGCCGACCCGAGGCGACGGCGGAACGATTCATTCCCGATCCCTTCAGCCATGTGCCTGGAGCCAGGCTGTACCGTACAGGCGACCGGGCGAAACGGCGAGCCGACGGCACGGTTGAATTTCTGGGACGCATCGATCATCAGGTCAAGCTGCGCGGGTTTCGCATCGAACTGGGTGACATCGAGGCGCAACTGCGACGGGAGCCGGGGGTGGCCGATGCCGTCACGGTGGTCCGCGAGACCGGCGACGGCACGCAGCAACTCGTAACCTATCTGGCCGGACCCTCGATGCTGGATGTGGCCGGCATTCGGGCCAGGCTTGCGCTTCGCCTCCCTCAGTACATGGTGCCGCAACACTTTGTCCCTCTCGACGCCTTTCCTCTGACCGCGAACGGCAAGCTCGACCGGGCTGCCTTGCCCGATCCGGAACAGCTGAGTGCTGCCGCGCTGACGACCTACGTGGCGCCGCGCAACAGGACCGAGGAAATCCTCGCCGCCATCTGGCAAACCGTGTTGCAGGTCGAACGAGTGGGCGTGCACGACAACTTTTTCGCGCTGGGAGGCGACTCGATCCGCACGCTGCAGGTCATTGCCCGAGCCAACCGGCAAGGGGTGAAACTGACGCCCAAGCAACTCTTCGAACATCAAACCGTGGCGGCCGCCGCGGCGGTGGCGCAGGTGAAACCGGCCACGCCGATCGAAGCCATGCAATCGCCCGTGCAAGACGAGGCCCGGCCGGCGGCAGGCGCTCACAGCCCACCACAGGCGACGCCGGAGGCCACGGCGCCCGTCATGCCGATCTTCCCGCTCACCGGGCTGACGCCGGAGGAGCTGGCGGGTCGACGTGAGGATTGGGCGGAGATCGAAGACTGTTACCCGCTGTCGCCGATGCAGGAAGGCATGCTGTTCCATACGTTGATGAACCCCGTTTCCGGCATCTACCTCATGCAGCAGTTTTACGCATGGGAAGGGCGTCTGGATCGGGAGGCCTTCGGCCGCGCCTGGCAGCGCGTCATCGACCGGCACCCGATGCTCCGCACTTCTTTCATGTGGAAGGATCTGCAGGCGCCCCTTCAGGTCGTCCATCGACGGGTCGCTGCGGAGGACGTGATTCAAGACCTGGATTGGGCGGACATGAGTGACGAGCAGCAACACATCCGCATGGGGGAGTTGCTGGTGCAGGAATTGAAACAAGGGCTGGATTTCGAACAGGCGCCGCTCATGCGCATTCGACTGGTCCGCCGCGGTCAGGACCGGTACGCCATCGTGCGGAGCTTCCACCATATCCTCACCGACGACTGGTGTTTCTCGCTGCTGATGATGGATTTTCTGACCCACTACGACGCCTGTGTGCAGGGACAGATTCCGGACCTGCCCGACCCGGCCCCGTATCGAGACTACATCGCCTGGCTGCAACGTCAGGACCAGGCTGCGGCGAAGCAATTTTGGAAACAGGAGTTGACCGGCTTCACCACGCCGACCCCGCTTGGGATCGAACGGCTCGACCCCGATACCTCCGCAACCGGGTCCGAAGTGGGCGACGAGTTCATGGAGTTATCACCGGAGGTGTCCGAGCGGCTGCGAACCTTGGCTCAGCAGCATCACCTGACCCCGAACACCTTCGTACAGGGAGCCTGGGCCATTCTGCTGTCGCGCTACAGCGGGGAGGCACAGGTGTTGTTCGGCGTGACCGTCGCCGGGAGACCGACTGACCTGCCCGGTGTCGAGGACATCGTAGGGCTCTTCATCAATACCCTGCCGCTTCGCGTGACCCTGTCGCCCGATCAGTCGGTGATGACGTGGCTTCAGCACCTGTTGGCGGAAAATTATCGCATCCGGCAGTACGAATACGCGCCGCTGGTGCGCATTCAACAATGGAGTGAGGTTCCGTCCGGACAGGCGCTCTTCCGCAGTCTGCTCGTGTTCGAGAATGCCCCGAAGGACGCGCGTCTCGGCGAAGAACGGGACGATCGGTCCCTCTCGTACGACCAGGACCGCGTTCACACGAATTACCCAATGACCGTGGTCGGGTATCCGGGCGAGTCCATGGGAGTGCGCCTGTCGTATGACCGACGGCTCTTCGAGCGCGCGGATGTGGCCCGCATGCTGGACCATCTCAAGCGATTGCTCGAGGCCATGGCGGCGTCTCCCGAGGCGGCGATCCAAGACCTGCCGATGCTGGATGACGCCGAGCGACAACGTCTGCTGGTGGAGTGGAACGGGCGAGATGGCAGTGAGCCGGCGGCCGCGGATTTTTCCACCCGGTTCGAAGCCCAAGTGCGACGAACCTCGGAGGCCGTTGCGGTGGAATGCGGCGACGACCGTCTCACCTACGACGAACTCAACCGCTCCGCCAATCGGATTGCCCATGGACTCCGCAGGCGCGGTGTGGGAACGGACAACGTCGTTGCGCTGCTGGACGACCGGGGGCCGGCGCTGCTGTCGATGATCGTGGGCGTGCTGAAGGCCGGTGGTGCGTATCTGCCGTTGGATCCGCATCACCCGGCTGAGCGGCTGACGCAGATCCTGGCGTCCGCCTGCGTGAAGGCTGTGATATTCGGGAACCGGCAGGCGGCCTTGGCTGAGACGGTCGCGACCATGCTGCCGGCGGGTGTCGGACCGGAGTTCGTTTCAGTTGAAAACCTCGAGAGGGATGCGCAAGGGGAGAGCAATCCTAGTCCAGTGACGGCACCGCAACGTCTCGCCTATGTCATCTTCACGTCCGGATCGACCGGGGTGCCCAAGGGGGCGATGGTCGAATCCCGGGGAATGATGAATCACCTCTTGACGAAGATTCCGACACTCGCGCTTGGTCCCGCCGATGTGGTCGCTCAGACCGCTTCACAATGTTTCGATATTTCCGTGTGGCAATTCCTGACCCCGCTGCTCTGCGGCGCCAAGGTCCAGATCATTCCCGACGAGGTGGTGCGCGATCCGCAACGCCTGTTGGCTGAGGTCTCGGCTCGCGGCGTGTCGGTGCTTGAGGTGGTGCCTTCGTTGTTGGGCGGCCTCTTGGAGGGCCCGTCGTTGCCCCTGCCGCGACTGCGGTGGTTGCTGCCCACGGGAGAGACGCTGTCACCGGACCTGTCGCGTCGATGGTTCGCCCGCTACCCGACCGTGCCGCTCGTGAACGCCTACGGTCCGGCGGAATGTTCCGACGATGTGGCGCTTGCCTGCATTCGCGAGCAGCCTGCCGAGGCTGAATTTAGGATGCCGATCGGGCGGCCGATCGAGGGGGTGCGGTTGTATGTCCTGGATCGCCGTCTGGACCTCATGCCGGCCGGAGTGGCCGGAGAGTTGTGCGTGGGCGGAGTGGCGGTGGGTCGTGGATACCTGAGTGACCCGGCGAAGACGGCCGCTCTGTTCGTCCCGGATCCATTTTCATCCCGGCCTGGGAGCCGGCTCTATCGGACGGGAGATCTGGTCCGTCACAGGCCGGACGGGGCGCTCGAATTCGTGGGACGTCGTGATCACCAGGTCAAGATACGCGGGTTCCGCATCGAACTGGGCGAGATCGAAGCGAGACTGGCGCAGCATCCCGACGTGGACCGTTGTGTGGTCGTCGTGGCCGAGTGGCAACCGGGACATAAGCAGTTAGTGGCCTATGTGGCGACGACGGCGACCGTGAACGCCGACCGGCTGCGGCTGTTCCTGCGACGGACTCTGCCTGAGTACATGGTGCCGGCCACCTTCCTGTTGCTTCCCTCCTTACCGCTCACACCGAATGGAAAAATCGACCGGAAGGCGTTGGCCACACCGGACGCGGACCGGCTGGCCGATGATTTCGAACCGCCCGCGACGCCGACGCAAGACCTCGTAGCCGGAATCTGGTCGGAAATTCTGGGGATTGAACGCATCGGGCGGCGGGATCAGTTTTTTGAACTCGGCGGCCATTCGCTTCTCGCCACGCAAGTCATGTCCCGCGTGCGCGCGGCGTTTCGCATCGAACTGCCCTTGCGAACGCTGTTCGACCATCCGACGGTCGAGGCCTTTGCCTCGGCCATCGACCGGGCCGGGCTCGAAGGGGACGGCGGACAGATTCCCCCGCTCATGCCGGTCTCGCGGACCGATCATCTGCCGCTCTCCTTCGCGCAGCAACGCCTCTGGTTCCTGACGCAAATGGACCCGGAGAGCGGGACGTACAATCTGCCGTTCGCCCTTCGTCTTGGCGGAGCGCTCAATCATCGAATCCTGGAACGAAGTTTTCTCGCGCTCGTGCGCCGGCACGAATCCCTGCGAACCACCTTCCCGGCTGTGGAGGGGGAGCCGAGGCAGGTGGTCGTCGAGGTCGACCGTTTTGCGATTCCGGTGGAGGACCTCACGGCCCTGTCGGAGTCGGAGCGGGGCATGGCTATCGGTCGCTATGCCGAAGCTCAAACCCAGCGGCCGTTTCACCTGGATCGTGACCTGCCGATCCGCGCGCTCCTGCTCAGGGTGAGTGCCGACGCCCATATCCTGCTCGTGACGGTTCACCACATTGCGGCCGATGCCTGGTCGCTCGCGGTGGTGACTCACGAGGTGGCGACGATCTACAACGCCCTGGCGAATGAGGTCGAGGGAGCCGGCATTCAATCCGGGGATGAGCCGGAAACCCTGCTGCCCGCCTTGCCGGTCCAGTATCGCGACTTCGCGGTCTGGCAGCGGCAATGGCTGCAGGGGGCCCTGTTGGAACGGGAGATCGGCTACTGGAAGCAGCGGCTTGGTTCCACGCCGCCGCAATTGATGCTGCCGACCGACCATGCGCGGCCTGAGCGGCAGAGTTATCGGGGCGGCCGTCTCGCGTTCCACCTGTCGGGAGAAATTCTTGAACCGCTGCGGCGTTTGAGCCGGCGTCAGGGTGTGACGCTGTTTATGACGCTGCTGGCTGCCTTCAAGCTGCTCTTGTCCAAGTTTTCGGGACAGACCGATATTCTGGTCGGTACGGATGTGGCCAACCGGAACCGCGCCGAGACGGAACAACTCGTGGGGTTCTTCGTCAACCTCTTGCCCCTGCGCACGGATCTCAGCGGCAACCCGTCCTTCGTTCAGCTCCTGGGGCGGGTGCGGGAGACAGCCTTGGGCGCCTACGCCCATCAGGATGTGCCGTTCGAAAAGATCGTGGATTCGCTCAAGCTCACGCGGGATCTCGGCCGGAACCCGCTGGTCCAGGTTCTGTTCGTGCTGCAAAACGTGCCGCCGCCCTCGCTGCAGTTGGCCGGCGTGAATGTCGAGTCGCTGGAGTTCGAGCACGAGGTGTCGCGGTTCGACGTGGGGCTCTTCATGGAAGAAACGGAAGATGGCTGCGCCGTGCTGTGGAAGTTCAGCCGTGACCTGTTCGAGCCCCAGACGATCGCCGGATGGACGCAGCGGTTTCTTCGATTGTTGCAGCAGATCGGTCTCTCGCCGGAATGCGGGATCGAGACCCTTGAGATGGATGATGCGGATGTCAAGGAGGCGCGCAGGATGGATACGAAACAGCGAAACGACGAGCGACTGCAACGGTTCAAGGCCATCAAACCGAAACCGGTTGCGCTGGCCCAGCGCACGTTGGTGAGCGGTCGGCCGCTCGTGGACGGCCGTGCGATGCCGTGGCTCTATACACCGGCGGTGGACGATGTCGACCTGGCCGGATGGGTCCGGGAACAGCGCTCGCGACTGCAGCGCGAACTGCTGCAGTCCGGCGCCTTGCTGTTCCGCGGGTTCGCGCTGAAGACCGTGCAGGATTTCGAGTCTGTCGCGCAGGCCTTCTGCGGCGAGTTGTTCGGTGACTACGGCGATCTGCCGCGGGAAAAGAGCGGGCGCCATGTCTACGGATCGACACCCTATCCGCCGGACAAACCGATTCTCTTCCACAACGAAAGCTCCCACATGCATCGCTGGCCGCAGAAGCAGTTTTTCTTTTGCCTGCAGGCCGCGCAGGAAGGGGGGCAGACGCCGATCGTGGACGGCCGGTTGATGTTCAAGGGGCTCCGGCCGGACCTGCGCGAGCGGTTGCGCGAGAAGCAGCTGATGTACGTCCGCAACTTTGTTCCGGCTGTGGATGTGAGTTGGCAGGATTTCTTTCGCACCTCCGGCAAGGCCGAAGTGGAAGCCCTGTGTGCCAAGAACGGCATGGACTGGCAATGGCTCGAAAAAGGCGGCCTGCGCACCAAGCAGGTCTGTCCGGCGATCATCGAACATCCCGACACCGGCGAATCGGTCTTCTTCAACCAGATCCAGCTCCACCATGTTTCCTGTTTGGAGCCGGCGGTGCGTGACTCGCTCTTGTCGATGCTCGGTATCGATTCCCTCCCGCGAAACGTCTATTACGGTGACGGCACTCCGCTCGAAGACGAGGTCGTCGAGGAGATCGGCCTGTTGTACGAACGGACTGCCGTGCGGTTTCCCTGGCAGGAGGGGGATCTCATCATGCTCGACAACATGCTGGTGGCCCATGCCCGCGATCCTTTCGTGGGACCCCGCAAGATCGTGGTGGCGATGGGTGACATGATCGCGCAATCGGCCGTTCACTCCATGACGTCATAGGGGGAGGCATGCATCAGGACATTGAGATTGAAGGGCTCCGGCTCTCGCCGCACCAGAAGCGACTCTGGTTGTGGCAGTCACGCGGTCATGTCGGGCAGGCGCGAGCTTTGTTCAGGCTGGACGGTGTCTTTGACGATGAGGCGGTGCAGAAGGCGCTGCGTCACGCGATCGCCCGCCACGAGAGTCTTCGCACGACGTTCTATCGGGAATCCGGCATGAAGGTTCCCTTCCAGGTGATCAACGAGGAGAGCGACGTTCTCTGGCGACGGGTCGACCTTCGTCATCTGCCTGACGAGGGCGAACGCGAACAGGCTGCCGGTGAAGCGGCGCGTCGAACGGACGACCGGGATTGGGAGGCGAGGCCGTTGGTACGGGCCACCCTGTGCCGATTGACGGACGACCACGCGCGGTTGGTTCTCGACCTGCCCGGTCTCTGCGCCGACACCTGGTCCCTGTCGAATCTGGCGGCAGAACTGAGTCAGTTGTTGGATGGAGTGAGCGCCGACTGGAAGGATGAGCGGCCTGTTCAGTATGGACAATTTTCCGAGTGGCATTATGAGCTGCTGGATGGAGAAGAGGCGAAACAAGGACAGGCCTGGTGGGCTCGACGAAGACCAACCGGTGACCACGCCGTGCCGTTGCCCTTCGAACAGGCGGGCCGTCCGGAAGGCCGGCAGGCCGCGGCTCGCCCGGTCCATCGTATCTGCTCGTCTACGGAGACGGAGCGATTGCGGGGCGCTGCCGCCGCGGCGCAGGTTTCCCTACCGGTCCTTCTGTATGCCTGTTGGTCGGCGCTTCTTTATCGGCTGACGGGCCGTCGCGACCTGGTCTGCTGGTGGCGAGCCGATGGGCGCCCCTATGAGGAGTTGCAGGGAGGCATCGGGTTGTTCGAGCGCTGGTTGCCGCTGCACCTTCGAATCGAGGGGAATATGGCGCTGCGGGACCTGTTGTCCTTGGCTGCGCAGGAGCAGGGGCAAGCGGAGGATTGGCAACACTATTACCCGGCGGAACAGGACGATGAGGACGCGGCGGCTGTGCGGGAGGGGATCGGATTCGAATATGGTCGTCGAGCGAAGCCCAGCCGGACGGCCGCCGGCGTCATCACACTCGCCGAGAGCACATTCTGCGCGGAGCCGTTCAAATTCAGGCTAGCCTGTCTTGAAGACGAGGCGGATCTCGCATTGACCTGGCATATCGACGGGGAACGCATCCCCTCCCAGATGGTCCAGTCCCTGGCCGATCGTTATGTGGAGTTGTTGCGCGCCATTGCAGGCCGTCTCGCGACGGCGATCGACGACTTGGACATCGTAGGGACTCGGGAGCGGACCAGGCTGACGCGAGAGTTGAACCAGACGGCCAGACCGCTAGGCCCTTCTTTTCCGATGCACCGTTTAATCGAAGCGCAGGCAGCGCGGCGGCCGTCATCTCCCGCCCTCGTCGCCGGTGAGCGACGGTTGTCCTACGACGACCTGAACCGGCAGGCGAACCAGGTGGCGCATGGGCTGAGGCGGCGCGGCGTGCAACCCGGCGACCGGGTCGGCCTCTGTCTCGATCGGTCTGCCGACATGATCGTCGCCATGTTGGGGGTGCTGAAGGCCGGTGCAGCCTATGTGCCGATCGATCCGGCGCATGCGGCTGTGCGGCTCGCGCCGCAAATGGCGCAAAGCGGCGCCAGGCTTCTCGTGACGCAGAGTGTATCCGAGCAGGCCCGGCCGCTCTTCGACGGCGTGATCTTGGACGTCGGCGAGGCTGTTGCGAACGAGCCTGACGGCAATCTCAATCTGGCGCTTTCGCCGGACGACCTGGCTTACGTTATCTACACGTCCGGCTCGACCGGTCAGCCCAAGGGTGTTGCCGTCTCCCATCGTAACCTCGCCAACTACACCTTGGCCATATTGCGACAGCTGGATCTTCGGGAACCCTTGCAGTTTGCCACCGTCTCCACCTTGAGCGCCGATTTGGGACATACGGCGATTTTTCCCGCCCTGACCTCCGGCGGTTGTCTCCATGTCATCAACTACGAGACCGCGACGGATGGTCGGTTGTTCGCCTCCTATCTCTCGGAGCATCCCATCGACGTGTTGAAAATCGTGCCGTCGCATTTCAAGGCCCTCGTGGCCACTGCCGACGGGCAGGCCTTGTGGCCACGAAAGTTTCTCCTGTTCGGCGGTGAAGCGCTGTCGTGGGACTTGGTCGAGCAGGTGCGGCGGCAAGCGGCCTGCATCGTCATCAACCATTATGGCCCGACAGAGACCACCGTCGGCGCCTTGACCACGGTCGTGAGCGACAACGAGCATGCGCCTCTCGCCCGCACGGTACCCATCGGCCGTCCCATCGACAACCTCGAAGCCTACATCCTGGACGCACGGCAGGAGCCGGTGCCCGTCGGCGCAGCGGGAGAGCTGTATCTGGGCGGTGCGGGTGTCGCGCGCGGCTACTGGGAGCAACCGGATCGCACGGCCGAACGGTTCCTGCCCAACCCCCATGCGTTGCAACCCGGCGCACGCCTGTACCGAACCGGCGACCTCGCGAGACGTTTGCCGGACGGCTCGATCGAATTCCTGGGGCGGGTGGACCACCAGGTCAAGATCCGCGGGTTTCGGATCGAACTCGGCGAAATCGAATCGGTGCTGCGACAGCATCCTGCGGTACAGGATGCCGTGGTGACGGCACGGGAGGACGGGAATGCGGAGCTGTATCTGGCTGCATACCTCGTGGCGCGGGGGGCGGAGCCGGACAGGCAGGCGATCCAGGACTTTCTCCGCTCGCACCTGCCGGACTACATGGTTCCGACGGCGGTGAGCTCTCTGCCGGCGTTGCCGTTGACGGCAAACGGCAAGGTCGATCGGCGCGCCCTACCGGAGCCGGACCGCGAGGGGAGCGAAACGATACGGTTCGTGGCTCCCGGAACGGCCACGGAAGAGATCCTGGCCGCCATCTGGAGTGAGGTGTTGAAACGAGAGGGGATCGGCATCCATGACAATTTCTTCGACTTGGGCGGCCATTCGCTCCTGGCCACGCAGGTCATGTCGCGGCTGCGGCAGGCGTTTCGCGTGGATCTGCCTCTGCGGACCGTCTTTGAGGCGCCCAACATCGCGCAATTAGCCCGGGTGATCGACGCGGCCAAGGGGATCGCGGGGGGCGACCAACCGCCTCCCATGCAGCCCCGGCCGCGAACCGGTTCGCTCCCGCTTTCCTTCGCACAAGAACGCTTGTGGGTGCTGGCGCAGTTGGATCCGGAGGGCGTGGCCTACAACATTCCCATCGCCTTGCGCGTCACCGGACCGCTCGATGTCGCAGCCCTGGAACGGAGTTTCAACGAAGTCGTCCGGCGCCATGAATCGTTGCGTACGACGTTTCAAAGTCTCAATGGAGTGCCGGTGCAGGTGGTCGCTTCCTCTCTGACGCTGACCGTGACGGTGATCGACCTGCAACATCTTCCTGTCGAAGCGCGTGACCAGGCTGCCGTCCGGTTGGCCGGCGTCGAGTCTCAGCGTCCCTTCGATCTCCGATACGGGCCGCTCCTGCGGGTCAGTCTCATCCGCCTCCAGCCGAACGAACAGGTGTTGTTGCTCACGTTGCACCATATCGTGTCGGACGCCTGGTCCGCCCATGTGCTGGTGAAGGAAGTGACGGCGCTCTACGACGCCTTTGCGGCCGGGCGGGCCTCGTCACTGTCCGACCTGCTTCTGCAGTATGGAGATTTTTCCCAGTGGCAACGTGCCTGGTTGAGCGGGACCGTCCTCAAGCGGGAGTTGGAGTTTTGGCGGACATCGCTGGGTGGCGATCTGCCGGTCATGGAATTGCCGACTGACCGGCCCAGACCTGCCCTGCAAACATCGCGAGGCGCGATGGCGAGCGTCACCATCCCGGCGGAGCTTTCGGTGAAAGTTTCGGCGTTGAGCCGCAAAATGGGCGCCACGTTGTATATGACGCTGTTGAGCGCCTTCTTCATCCTGTTGGCCCGCATGACAGGACAGACCGACCTCATCGTCGGGACGCCCATCGCCAACCGGACCAGGAAGGAAACCGAAGGCCTCATCGGGTTCTTCGTCAACACGCTGGCGATACGAACCAAGGTGTTCGGACATTCCAGCATGGCCGACGTGCTGGCCAACGTGCGTGAAGCCTGTCTGGACGCCTACGCCCATCAAGACATGCCGTTCGAAAAGCTCGTGGATGCATTGCAACCGAAGCGCGATGTCAGCCGGTCGCCGGTCTTTCAGGTGATGTTCGACCTGCAGAACGCCCCAGTCTCAGAATTGAACATCCAGGGCTTGGAGTTTCAGCCGATCGAGATCGATACCACGACTGCCAAGTTTGACCTATCGATGACGGTTCAGGATCAAGACGGCCGGCTGCTCGTCGCGATGGAATACAACAGCGACCTCTTCGTGGCGTCGACTATCGAACGCCTGTTGGACCGCTATCAGCAGGTGTTGGCAGGAATGACGGGGGACATGCGAATCGGAGTAGGCTCGATCCATCTGCTGAGCGCGCAGGAGCGACAAGCGGTGCTGACGGTGAACCGGACGCATGCGTCGAGTGGTCCGTCGCAGTCCCTGCCGGCGCTCATCGAACGTCGGGCGGCGCAGACGCCGGATGCGCCGGCCCTGGTGTTGCAAGACCATGTGGTGTCCTATCGGGACCTGAACGACAAGAGTAACCGCCTGGCGCGATGGCTTCGCAGTCGAGGCGTGGAGTCGGAACGGCGGGTCGGGATTTGTCTGGAGCGTTCGTTCGACATGGTCGTTGCCTTACTCGGGATCATGAAGGCGGGCGGTGCCTATGTGCCGATCGATCCGACGTACCCGGCCGGGCGGCAACACACTCTGGCAGTCGATGCGGGCGTGGATCTGGTCCTCACGCAAGGGACCGCCACGCCTGACCCCGATACATTCCCTGTTCCGGTATTGTCGCTCGACCGACTGAATGCAGAGTTGGAAACACTGAGCGGGGAGAACCTCGACAGGCCGATTTCGGCGGACCAAGCCGCCTATGTGATCTACACATCCGGCTCGACCGGCAAACCGAAAGGCGTCGTGGTCTCCCATGGAGCCCTGTCTCAGCATATCCTTGCTGCTGGGGCTGCCTATGAGTTCGTCCCGTCGGACCGGGTGCTGCAATTCGCGGCCGTCAGCTTTGACGTGGCCTCAGAAGAATTGTGGACGACCTTGATCTCGGGGGCTGCAGTGGTGCTGCAACCCTGTCGTCTCTTCGATTCCATCCCGGCATTCCTGGACTTTCTCGATCGCCGGCACGTCACGGTCGCAGGATTACCGGCCTCTTACTGGCACCAGTGGGTGGACGCGTTCGAGCAAGCCGATTGCTCCGTGCCCTCACGTGTGCGCCTGCTGATCGTGGGGAACGAGCCGGTGGCATCATCGGATCTGAATCGATGGCGACGACAGGTCGGCAGCAACGTACGGTGGTTGAATGCCTATGGTCCGACGGAAACGATCATTACCGCGAGCCTGTATGAGCCTCCGCTGTCAGTGGAAGAATTTGCCCTTCATACGGTTCCGATCGGAAGGCCGTTGCCGGGCCGGTCGATGTACGTCCTCGACCGGCACCTCGAGCCGGTGCCGTTTGACGTGCCCGGCGAAGTGTATATCGGGGGCGAGACGCTGGGCCGCGGCTATCTCGACGATCCGGAACGGACCGCCGGCCTGTTCATTCCCGACCCCTTCGGGGGACGGCCCGGCGCAAGACTGTACAGGACGGGAGATCGAGCATTGGTCAGGAGCGACGGCACCATCGAATTCCATGGCCGTTTTGACGATCAAGTCAAACTGCGCGGGTTCCGTATCGAACCGGGGGAGATCGAAGCGCGGTTGCGCCGGCACCCGGATGTGCGAGACGGTCTCGTCGTTCCACGGGAAGATGCCGAGGGACGGACCAGGCTTGTGGCCTATGTCGTGGTTCGAGAGGACGCACAGTTCGACGAGCCGGACCTCCGTCGCTGGCTCGCCTCGACCCTGCCGGATTATATGCTCCCTTTCCTGATCCTCCCGCTGACCGAGCTGCCGCGGACACCGGGTGGCAAGGTGGATCGAGGGGCCTTACCTGCGCCGGACTGGTCGGGCGTCAGCCGGCAATCGTATGTGGCTCCCGCAACGCCGTTGCAGCGCCAGTTGGCCGTGATGTGGAGCGAGGTGCTGGCTGTCGGCCGGATCGGCCTCCATGATAATTTTTTCGATTTAGGCGGACATTCCCTTCTCGCCGTCCAGCTGATCGCCCGCATCCAGAAAGTCGTCGATCGACCGCTGGCCTTGATGGAGTTGTTCCAGTTTCCCACGCTGGCGACTTTGGCTGAGCACCTCGAAGGGGAGCGTCGTGACACCTCGCCGGAGATCCTTGTGCTGCGCGAAGGACGCAACGCGCCGCCGCTGTTTTGCTTTGACCCGACCGGCACGCATGTTCAGGCCTACCGCCCGCTCGCGCTCTCGATGGCGGATGAACGTCCCGTCTATGGATTGTCGTTGAGCCATCTCTTCACCATGCGTTGGCAGGATGTCTCCATTCACCAGCTCGCCGAACAACAGGCCCGGCTGATTCGTGAGCGTCAACGGCAGGGCCCTTATCATCTCCTGGGCTGGTCGAACGGCGGGGTCCTTGCCTTGGCGGTGGCGCGACTGCTGGAGCAGGGCGGGGACTCGGTCGCGTTTCTCGGTCTGTTGGACACGCAACCGGACCAGGCCGTCTCTGCGGCCGGTGACGCAACGCCTGTCGAGGAGTTGATGACCTATATACGGCGGGACCGGAGGGGCGACTTCGAGTCGATCCCTCAGCACGAACGAGAGGCGCTCCAGCAGCATCTGGCGTCACTGGCGGACGACAACCGCCTGGAGTACGCCATCCAATGGGCGAGGGAACGAAACTTTCTTTCCGATGAGGAAGCTGAGGCCTCGATCGGCTCTTTGAAGCTCGGTTATGCCCTGGCGAGGGAGGCTGCACGATTCGTGACCGTGACCCGCTTCAATCCGATTCAGGCGCCGATCCACGTCTGGTGGACGACGAGCACCTTGGCGAAACACGGCAAGGGCCCGGTCGACTGGTCGGCCCATACAACGGGTCTCGTGTCGGTGGATACGGTGGTCGGAGATCACGTGGACGCCGTCTACAGCATCCACGCACACCAGCGGATCGGGGACAAGCTCGCCGGCATTCGCGCGCCGTCGGCATAACGAACACCGACGGCTCTGTCTCGAAGCGGGTTTCCTGCCGTTCTTGCGGCCATTAAGCCGGAAGACTCTTTGACCCTCCGTCTTCCCGAACTTTCACGATTTTATCCTGAAGACATCAGTCCGGCCCTGCAGTGGCCGTCGCTGTCAGCCTTGTGAAGGCGAGTGACGCGGCAGGACTTCCGAGAATGGCTCAGGCACCGCTGCGGACTGTCGGACCGGAGCAGTCCTGGCAAAAAGGAGGTAGACCACCGGCACCAGGAAGAGGGTGAGGAGCGTTGAGAGGACGAGCCCGTTGATCACGACCAGGCCGATGTGCCAGCGCCCGGCTGCGCCGGCGCCCGTCGCCAGCGCCAGGGGCAGCGCGGCCAGAATGGTGGACAATGTCGTCATGACGATGGGCCGCAGGCGCAACACGGCGGCCTCGACGATGGCAGCGCGCGGAGATTTGCCTTCCTGGCACAGCCGGTTGGCAAATTCGACAATGAGGATGGCGTTTTTGGTGACGAGGCCGATCAGGATCATCAACCCGATCTCACTATAGATGTTCAAGGTGCCGCGGAACAGCAGCAGCGCCAACAGCGCGCCGGCCAGCGCCGGGGGAACCGAGACGAGGACGGTGATCGGGTGGCGGAAGCTTTCGAACTGCGCGGCCAGGATGAGGTAGACGACGAGCAGGGCCAGGAGAAACGTGAGATGCAGATTGCCCGACGACTCCTTGAGCTCTTTCGTCTCTCCCGCATAACTGATGGTTGCGCCGGGAGGCAGGTGCTTGCGGATCGTCTGTTCGAGTGATTCGATGGACCGGCTGAGCGTCGAATCGGCCCCCACTCCCGCGCTGATCGTGACGGCCCTCAGTTTTTCGTAATGGTTCAGCTGTTTCGGGGCCACGGTTTCCCGCAGCGTGACGAGATTGCTCAAGGGAATCAAATCCCCCTGGGTCCCACGGACGTGCAGTCGGTCGATATCCGATCGAGTGCCGCGTTGATGGGGCCGCGTTTGCATGATGACGGGATACTCTTTGCCTTCGCGCATGAACAGGGAGGCCTTTCTCCCGCCGAGGAACACTTCCAACGTCCTGCCGATCGTCTCGATCGGAATGCCCAGGTCCGCGGCCTTGTCGCGGTTGATCTCCACCCGGAGTTCCGGTTTGTTCAAATCCAAATCGCTCTCGACATTGACCACCTCCTGGTTTCCGGTGAGGTCATGCCGGATCTGTGTCACGATCTTGTCCAACACCTCGTACGAGGGGCCGCGAATAACCAACTGCACCGGCGTTTTGCTGTCCTCCTGATTGAACGGGGGCGGATTGAGAGCAAAGACCGTGGCGCCGGGGATGGCGGAGAGGGCAGGTTGCACGTCATCGACGATTTCCTGCTGGACGCGGTTGCGATCGGACCAATCCTTGAGCGTCACCCAGGTCACGGCCCGGTTCACCAGGGTCGGCCTCCAGCCTCGCGCGACCACCGTATAGTAGGAGTCCATTTCGGGAATGCGTGCCGTGGCGTTCTCGGTTTCCCTGGCGTAACGGTCGGTGTAGTCGAGAGTAGAGCCTTCCGGCGCACTGACGTGGACGGCAAACCATCCGGTATCTTCAAGTGGTGCCAGTTCGCTGGGGAGACCCCACATGAGGGCGGCGCTGACGATCAGTGACAGGACGGCTCCACCTAGGATGATCGCGGGCCTTTCCAAGGCGACTTTCAGGGCGAGGCGATAGCGTTGAGTGAGCCAGCGGAGCCAAGCCGAAGGATCCAGTGCGGAGCCTCGGGACGGCGAGGCGGTTCCCGCAGTCTTTCCGAGCAACCGCGCGCACATGGCGGGGGTGAGAGTGAGGGCGATGAACCCGGACAGGAGCACCGAGCCGGCGACGGCGATGCCCAGTTCGGCAAACAGGCGACCGACGATACCGGGCAGAAAAATGATCGGAAAGAAGACCGCCGCAAGCGTCAGGGTTGTTGAGATGACCGCAAACCCGATTTCCCGGCTGCCTTCGATCGCGGCTTGTGTCGGGCTCAACCCCCGTTCAATGCGGCGGTAGACGTTTTCCACCACGACGATGGCGTCGTCTACTACCAGTCCGATGGCCAGCACGAATCCCAACAGGGTGATCGTATTGATCGAGCTGCCGGTCATCTGCATGATCACGAAGGTACCCAGGATGGAGCCTGGAATGGCGACGGCGGGGATGAGTGTGGCGCGGGCGCTGCGCAGGAACAGGAACACTACCAGCACGACGAGCAGCACGGACAGGCCGACGGCCTCGTACACTTCGTGCAGCGACCGCTCGATGTAGATCGAGCTGTCGAACGCCGTGACGAGCTGCATCCCTTCCGGAAGCAACGCCTCCATGGCCGGGATGGTGCGCTTGACGGCGCGTGCCGCTTCGAGCGTATTCGCCTTCGACTGTTTCATGATGCCGAGGCCGATGGCGGGTTTGCCGTTCACGCGCACGAGTTTGCGATCGTCTTCCGGGCCGATCTCCGCGGCACCCACGTCCTGCAGCCGGACCGGATAGCCGTCCCGATAGGCCAGAATCAGTTGATTGAACTGCGCCGCTTTCTCCAGGCCTCCACCCATGCGCACACTGAACTCCCGCTGGGTGCTTTCGATCCGGCCGGTGGGCATGGAGACGTTTTGTGTCCGGAGCGCGTCTTCGACGTCCTGCACGGTGAGGAGCCGCGAGGCGAGTCGGTCGGGATCCAGCCAGATCCGCATCGCATACCGCCGTCCTCCGTCGAGCATGACGCTGGAGACGCCGGGCAGGGGCGCGAGTCGATCCTTCAGCTGGCGTTCGGCAAAGTCCGTCATTTCCAGCTCGGTGTGGCGGTCGCTGATCAGCGCCAGCCACATGATGCCGTCTGAGTCGCTGTCCTCCTTCATCACCAAGGGCGCTTCGATGCCCTGCGGAAGCAGGTATTGCACTCTCGTCACGCGGTCGCGCACGTCGTTGGCCGCCGCATCCAGGTTGCGCATCAACGAGAATTCGAGACCGATCGTGGACAGTCCCTCACGACTGGTCGAGCGCAACGTCCGGAGCCCTTCCACGCCGCTGAGGGCATCCTCCAGCACCGAGGTGATATCCGTTTCCACCAATTGGGCATCCGCGCTCGGATACACGGTCATGACCGAGACAATGGGGAAGGTGGTGTCGGGATACTCGCGGACCGGCAAGCGGGAATAGGAGAGCAGGCCGAAGAGCATCAGCAGGAGCGTCGCAACGGCGGCGAGGACGGGTCGCTCAATGGAGAGGGCGGAGAGTCTCATGGGGAGGTCCGATGGGTTGTCGTTAGTGAGGCGACGAGGATAGGGCCAGAATGGAATCGCCGTTCTGCAGCTTGTGGTGGCCGACCCGGACCACCGTATCCTGTTCCGTGAGTCCGTCCAGCACTTGCACGAAGCCCCTGGAGCGGGTGCCCAGCGTGACCTCTCGCTGTTGGGCGGTTCCGTCTTGGGCGAGGTAGACGTAGGCCTTGTCCTGTTTCGGCATGACGGCCTCTTCTGGAATCAGCAGCGCCCGCTCTTCCTGTCCGAACGTGAGGAGCACTTGCGCGAACATGCCGGGTCTGAGCCGCAGCTGTGGATTCGGAATTCTCGCCCGCACCTGCACGGACCTCGTGCTCGGGTCGACCTGAGGATCGATCACGTAGACCGTGCCATGGAACGTGTTCCCCGGATAGGCGTCCGTGGTCAGTTCGAGGGACTGACCCGGCGCCAGATGGCGCAGCATGGTTTCCGGCACCTTGAAATCGATCTTCAAGGTGTCGAGATCTTCCAGGTTCACGAGATCCCGGCCGGCACCGACGAAGTCGCCGGGGGAGACGCGCCGGATGCCGGTGACGCCGGTGAAGGGGACCCGAATTTTCGTCTTGGCCAGTCTGGTCACATAAAGCGCGTGGTTGGCTTGAGAGACTTGCAGCGCGCCGGCCACTTCATCGAGTTGCTGTTTCGTCACGTACCGCTTTCCGTCGAGGTCGAGTCGTTTGAGCCGTTCGTAGGTGAGTCGGCTGACTTTGAGTTGCGCCGCGGCTTGAGCCAGTTCCGCCTGGAGTTCCGAATCGTCCATTTCGATGAGCAGCTGGTCTTTCTCCACCGCCTGACCTTCTTGAAACCAGACCTGACGGATTCGCCCCGCGATCTCCGGACGGATCATAATGCTCTCATTGGCCCGCAAGGAGCCGACGGCTTTGATCGTGTGCCGGATCGCCTCGGTGGTGACCGGGGCGAGCACGACGGCCGTCCCTGCCGGCACGGTTCCCGTCACTTCCGAGGCAGGAACCGGAGTCAGCACGGTCCACTTCACGGCGAGCATCGCGGAGAGTGCGAGCAGCGTGAAGATAACGAGGTAGGTGGTACGACGGAGCGTCATGAGCGGTGCTGCTGGTCCTGGCTCCTGTTCATTCGGCCTCACGCGGCTCCCGACGGATGATCGGGAGGGGGCCCCGGTGCTGTTTACTTAAACTCGAGCTTCTTGAGACCGTGGACCGGCAGCTCAACTTGGCCGAAATCCGAGTCGCCTTTGAAGCTGCCGTCGATCGCCAGCGGAAAGTCGCCCGTCTTGCCGTTGGTCAAGGTGATGTGGAGCGTTGGCAGCGCCTTGTCCGCTCCGGGAGTCACCTCGACCTGTTTGACGCCGTCGAACTTGATGTTGACCGTGGCGGTGCCGCGTTTCACCGGCAGGTGCTTCAACTCGTGGGGGATGAACGAGGTCTCGCTCACCTTTTCTTCCCAATAGAACAGTACATTCTTCAGGTCGGTTTGCATGTCTTTCGCATCGGTTACGAGGGCGTGAAACGGTTTGTCGCCGTTCTGCTGGGCGGAGGCGGACGGTGCGTTCCAAGAAAGAGAGGCGGCGACAGCGGCGGTGACAACTAGGGCCGATTGTAAGAGATGGCGGCGTGACAACATGAATCCCTCCTGTTGGTCAAAATCTAGGGAAATAATTAATTTGCCAATTGATATGTAATCGGGATATCGACGTCGATTGCTGCTCGTGCGATGTGATGCTTGACCTGAAGCGGAAAGACAGTCCGCACCATGTCGACTGTGTGACGATCCAACGCCGCGTGCCCCGAACTCTCCTTTAATACCAATTCGAGCAAATGGATCGCGCCTCCGCGTTGTTCGACGGTGAGTTTCAGAATGACGCGGCCTTTCCAACGGTTCCGTTTAGCCTCGGCCGGATAGCGTTTGTGCGGGTCGACCGAGGAAAAAATACTCTGCGCCAGCCAACCGAAGTCAGCCTGCGCCTCCGGACGGCCTCGCACCGTTCGCTGTTGAATGATCCGGTGCTGCACGGTTTCTACCGGCCGCTGAACGATCGCCTGTTCCACCTGTTGTGGAGCCTCTACGGGTGCGGGTGCCGCTTCGACCGCGGGGGCGTCGCTCACGACGGTGGCCACCTGCGTCACGGGTTCGGCCTGGCGCATCACCGGCGCTGCGGTGGGCGTTTGCTGGACAGCCGGAGTCTGTTGTTCCACGACGGCGACCTGCTCGACGGCGGCTTCAGTCCGCATCATGGCTTGCACCGGTTCAACCACAGTCTCTACCGGCTCCTGGACCGTGCGGTTGACCTCTTGAATGGCCTGAGCGGTTTGCACGGGCATGCTCTCCTGAACCGGCTGGATGTGTTGAACCGGCTGCACTTCGCGGGTCGGCTGGATCGGCCGGACGACGGGCTGGGGCTTCATCGGTTGGACCTGTTTAGGCGTGGGCGGTTGCGGGGTAGGGGGAGGCTGCGATTCCACGGGAGGGGGAAGCGCCGGTTCGGCCGCAGGAGGCGGAGACTGCACCACCGCGACATCCCACTTGAAGGTGGGCGGAGGCGGCGGAGGCAGTTCGGTGAGGAGCATCATGGCCATGCCCACGAAGAGGCCGTGCGTCGTCATGGAGAACGCCCAGCACAGCGAAGTACGTTGGCGCGGCGACGAGTCCCACTGGGCTGTCAGGCTCATGAACGTACCACCTCCAAGTTGACCTGCTGAAATCCAAGTCCGCGAATTTCATCGACAACAGCCACGAATCGATCCAGCACCGTCACCCGGTCGGCGCGCACCAGTACGGAAGATTCGCGCGGATGAGGATTGAGCACGATTCGTAGTCCGTCGCGCGGCACCGGCTGATCGTTCATGAAGAGCGAGCCTTCCGCCGTCAGGGTAATCACGAGCGGTACGTCCTTTCGGTCTTCGGATTCCTTGGCCTTAGCCAGTTGGACCGGTACCTGGCCGGTGGTGATGAAGGTGGCCGTGGTCAGGACGATCACCAGTAAGACCAACATGACGTCCACCAGAGGGATGACATTGATCTGGTCGATGTCACGTCCCATGTTGAACCTTGAACTGGGTGAGGAGTTCCGTGACGCGCCGACGAAGCACGTTGTTGAGGACGACGCAGGGAATGGCGACGAGCAGCCCGACCGCCGTGGCCTTGAGGGCAAGACTGAGCCCGACCATGATCGATTGGACCGCCATGGTGCCTGAGGTGCCCATGCTATGAAACGTCAACATGATCCCGAGCACGGTTCCGAGCAGACCGATATATGGGGCGTTGGCCGCAACGGTGCCGATCACGACCAATCGTTTCGTGAGGGCCACCTCGAATTCTTGTTCGTTTTGAAAGCGTCTGACATCCACACGTCGAAAGTACAACCATCGTTCCGTCGCCACGGCGACCGCCCAGAGACTCAGGGCGATCAGGAGCCCGATGATGCCGTAGTCGATCAGATGCTTCAGTCCCTCCATTGGAATAGATCCTTTCTAATGACTCCGATCACGACTCTGCCGGTGCCCATGTAGGACAGAGCTCCAGCGCGTAGCACATCGTTACTAATGACGTATGAACGGGCACGTTCAACACCCGTAAATGAAATAAAAATTTAACTCATTGAAATCTACAGATATTTTCATCACGGAAAGATTGGAGTCGATGGTAGATGAGCTCGTTGCCTGCCTGTGTGCTGCAGGATTCGATCGTTCTGTTGACCGTTTTTTAGTCCCTTCCTACACTTGGTTCTGCTTCGTGCTCAGAGTTTTCTCTCGATATGATGAGGGTAGGCTATGCCTGGTTGTTCGTTTTCCATCGGGATCATGGTTTCCCGTCAGCGCATGACGGCGATTCTCGTGAGGATAATCCGGTCCGTACATCTCATCGCGATCTTGACGATATTGGTGTTGACGGTGGCGTTCATCGGAGGCTGTAAGTCGGTTGAGCAACCGACTCCCGAGCAACCGCCGGTAGAAGTTTTTGAGGACATCCTCGGTCGTATTCCCCTGAAAGCTTTTGCGTCCCTCCCGCTGGTACGTAGGATGACGCTGTCGCCGTCGGGGGAGCACATCGCCTCCATTCAAAATACCGCTGGGGACAAGACCTATCTCGTGGTTACGACCTACGACGGCAAGGACGCTCGAAGACTCTTGGAGAGCGACAACAAGCGGTACTCGATTCGATGGTTTGACTGGGTCAATGACGAACGGTTGGTGGTGGGCGTGGGGGCAGACGATGGGTGGAGCAATCTCCGGTGGACGGAGACGCGCCTCTTCGCCATCAATCGCGACGGCTCGAATCTCAAGACGGATCTGATCACTCCGAGTCGCGACCATAATTCTTTTACCAGAGAATATCTTCCGCAGCTTCAGGATAGGGTCATCGGAAAAATTCCCGGGGACAACCGATCCGTCCTGATCGCACTCGATCTCAGGATCGGGACGTATCCCGATGTCTACAAATTGGATGTGTACACCGGCCGCCGGGAGTTGATCGAGGGAAGCACCTATGGGATGCGGGATTGGATGGCCGACCGACAGGGTGTCGTGCGGCTGGGAACAGCCGTTGAAGGGACTATGGTCCACATCCTGGTCAAACCGGTGGGCCAGGATCGCTGGCAGACGTTGCGGAAGTATGATGCACTACGTGAGCCGGATATGACTCCTCTGGGATTTGACGAGGATCCCAACATGCTCTTTGTGGCACAACGTCTCGATGGAAGAACTGCAGTCTACAGCATCGACATTTCTAATCCGCAGGTGCCGCCTACGCTCCGCGCATCCCATGCCTTGTACGATATCGAGGGCAGTCTCATCTATTCGTCCTGGCTCAAACAAGTTGTCGGTGTTCGCAGTCGCCTGGACGAATCTGCCAGCATCTACTGGAATCCTAAGGCGAAAGCACTGCAGACCAGGGTCGATCTGGCCCTTCCTGGACGAATCAATGACATACAAGGAAGCAGTCGGAACGGCCGCAGACATATCGTCGTCTCCAGCCATGCGACGCAACCGCCTCAATGGTACCTGTACGACGAGGATCTCAACCGGCTGATTTTGATGGTGGACGGGTATCCGAAGCTGGTCCCGAATGAATTGGTCAAGCCCATGCCGCTCACTCTCAAGGCGAGAGACGGCACGGTGTTGCATGGGTACGTGACGCGTCCGGCGCATGCTCAGCAGCCTGGGCCGTTGATTGTGTTGCCTCACGGCGGGCCGGCCGGCAGAGATGTGCTGGATTTCAATTACTGGACCCAATTTCTCGCCAGTCGCGGCTGGGCCGTGCTGCAAGTGAACTTCAGGGGATCCAGCGGCTACGGCGGGGAGTTTTTGCAGGCGGGATTCAAGCGGTGGGGACTCGAAATGCAGGACGACTTAACCGATGCCGCACACTACGCGATCGAGCAGGGCATCGCGGACCCTGAACGCATCTGCATCGTGGGTGGGAGTTATGGGGGCTATGCGGCATTGATGGGAATCGTCAAGACACCGGAGCTCTTTCGTTGCGCGGTGAGCTTTGCTGGAGTGTCGGACCTCCGCGCGCTGCTGACGGACAAGCGGCGGTTTTTGGGGTATGAGCTGGGAGCGGAGCGGCAGTTAGGCGCCTGGTGGTCCGATCGCGATCGGCTGAAGGCCACGTCCCCGGTCAACCATGCTGAGAAGATACGCACCCCGCTCTTGATCGTTCACGGGGCGGAGGATCGGACTGTGCCTGTCGAACAATCTCGCGCGATGGTCGATGCTCTGAAAGAAGCGGGTTTCAAGCACATGCGTTATATCGAACTGCCGGATGGCGATCATCACCTCAGCCGCCAAGAAGACCGTCTCACATTTTTCCGTGAAATGGAGAGGTTTCTCGCCACCCATCTCGATCAGGCGGGAGGGTCTGAATGAACTTGACCATG
>OBID01000195.1_pt1 | contig 27031 bp, 20 predicted proteins | sample 1519781 | NCBI WGS metagenome assembly OBID01 (sample SAMEA3991478, study PRJEB22521) | metagenome | biome: anthropogenic terrestrial biome; feature: sewage plant; material: sludge | place: Sweden | collected 2012-09-26 | reverse complement strand
TATATAATAGTCCTCGTTACGAATCCTTCGTCCATTATGAGAAAAGTAACAACTTTCACTTGGAAGATCATTTATAGATTTTATACATTTCGGGAATTCCATAGATTGATATATGCGATAAATAGGTATGCTGAGGGTCATTGAATTGCATAAAATTTTACAACTTAACAAAAGGGGATTGTCATCATGGGTAAGCCTGCTGTTCACTGGAGGGAACATTCTCGCGGGAAGGGTTTTGACCTTAACGAATGAAGTTTAATACTTACCTTCACATGCAACTCTATATTTTACTCGCACTGGTAAATATTAAATATGAAGTATTCATTTATTCTGCTTTTTTCCCTGGCGATAGTTATGTCCTGTGATCAGCAAAAAGTACAAAAACGAATAAAAAGTAGTGACCCAATGGTGGTGAAAAGCAAAGGTTATTTAGTGCCGAAAGATCAGCTATCACCACCAGAAGTCCACCCCGCCGGACCTCCAATAAAAGTTCTTTTTGGCAATCCAAAAGTGGTAGCTGCTGACATCAATATTCGTCCCACAGGTACACCGACCAAAATATTAGCTGGTACGCCAAAGATCTGTACACCTGGTCTTGACAGTTTTTCATTGCCCCAAACATTTGTTGCAAAAGATAGCCCCTTTTTAGCAGGAATACCAGAACAGGTACTTGCCAAAGATCCGGCTGTCAAAGATCAAAATGCACAAAATTTTAGCTCTTTTGGCAAATTACAGGGTTTGAAAAACTCATATATATTTTGTATGCTTCAAGACAAATCCGGAAGTCTTTGGTTGGGTACTGATGGTGGTGGTGTAGCTAAATATGATGGCCAGACTTTTACACATTACACCGAAAAAGAAGGCCTCTCCAGCAATAACGTTTTAAGTTTAGGTACAGATCAGACCGGCAATATTTGGATAGGCACTTTCGCAGGAGGTGTATCGAAGTTTGATGGCAAATATTTCACCCGATATGGCGAAAAGGAAGGTTTCACCAGTCATTATGTTTTCAGCATATTGAAAGACAGGAAAGAAAATCTTTGGTTTGGAACTTATGGCAGTGGGGTGATAAAATATGATGGAAAATCCTTTACCCACTATACCACCAAAGAAGGCTTGTCCGGAGATATAGTGTATAGTATCATTGAAGATCAGAAAGGTAATATATGGTTTGCGACTTATGGTGGAGGAATTTGCAAATATGATGGCACCTCTTTTAGCAATTATACTGAAAAAGAAGGTTTGTCCACTAATTTTCTATGGACTATGAAGGAAGACCACTTAGGTAACCTTTGGTTAGGCACAGACGGAAAAGGGGTATCAAAGTATGATGGAAAATATTTTATTCATTATGCTCAAAAAGAAGGGCTATCTAATAATACTGTATTCAATATAGCCGAGGATCATGATGGAAATATTTGGTTTGCAACCTATGGTGGAGGGGTGTCTAAATACGATGGCCAATCTTTTGCCCATTTTACTGAGAAAGAAGGCCTATCAAATAATAATGTTTATGCAATACTGGTAGATAAAAGCTACAACCTTTGGTTTGGCACCTTTGGTGGCGGGGTTTCGAAATATAATGGCAAATTGTTTACCCATTTTACAGATCATGAAGGTTTATCCAATTCCATTGTTTACACTATTGAGGAAGATACCCATGGATCAATGTGGTTCGGTACGGCCGGAGGAGGTGTTTCTAAATTTGAACTCTCAGAAACCGGAACCAGTAGTACTTTTACTCATATTACTCCAAATCAAGGCTTTCCTGGTACTATTAATGTGATTCTTGAGGACAAACAGGGTCAAATTTGGCTAGGCACCCATGGCCAGGGTGTGCTACGATACAGTGGAGCACTTCAGGCTGACGGTGCGACGACACGCCATCGAGATAAGTTAAACAGTAAAGCCTGGATACAATTCACAGATAAAGAGGGTTTGTCAAATAATCTTGTGCGGGCTATTACTGAGGACAAAAACGGAAATCTCTGGTTTGGGACTTATGGTGGCGGAGTGACGAAATATGATGGCAAATCGTTTACTCATTTTACAACGAAAGAGGGTTTATCCAATGATTTCGTTTGGAGCATTACTGAAGACAGCCACGGCGCAATGTGGTTTGGTACATTTGATGGAGGAGTAACAAAGTACGAACCAGCAGATACCATTGGGGACAAATCTGACCATTTTACACATTATACCGTAAATGAAGGTCTGTTAAGTAATCAAGTAAGAAGTATCGCAGAGGATAAGCTTGGAAATATGTGGTTTGGCACTAGTGGTGGTATATCTATGTACGATGGAGTATCATTTTCTCATTTTACCTCAAAGCAAGGCTTGGCTGACGAAGTGGTTTACAGTATCCTGGAAGATCACCTTGGAAATCTGTGGTTTGGAACTCGAGTAGGATTAAGTAAATTGACACCTGGCAAATTATTAGCTTTTCAGGCGATGAGCCTTGGAAATGATAGAGTTGCTGACAAATCGTTTTTAATGAGCGAAGATCTGATGTTATTTAAAAATTATACTTATGAAGATGGATTTCTGGGTGTTGGCTGTTTTGCAAATGCAATAAAAGAAGATAATAAAGGTACCATTTGGATAGGTGCAAATGACAGACTCACTGCTTTGCACTTCGAAGGTGACCTTTCCGATACCCTTGCTCCCGAAATTCAAATATCAGGTATCTCATTGTTCAATGAAAAAATGAACTGGCTTGATTTATCAAAAAGAAAAGATTCAAGCTTTGCTTTGGGAAATGGGGTACTGGTTGGTGATTTTAGATTTGATAGTACCACAAAATGGTTTAACCTACCAGAAAATTTAAGCCTAGCATATAATAACAACTATCTAAATTTTAGTTTTATAGGTATTTGCTTGAAAAGTCCGGAGAAAGTAAAATACAGATACAAACTGGATGGAATGGATACTCATTGGAGCGCTATTAGTTCCCGCTCGGAAGCTCCGTATGGTAATCTACCACCAGGAAACTATACATTTAAAGTGAAAGCGATGAACGGCGAAGGATATTGGAGTAATGAATGCCGGTATACATTTACCATTAGACCCCCCTGGTGGTTTACCTGGTGGGCTTACTGCATATATTTATTGTTTTTCTCGGGAAGTCTTTTGGGGTTTGTATCATATCGTTCTAAAGCTTTACGAAAAGCCAATCGAAATTTAGAAGATCAGGTTAAGGTAAGAACCAATCAGCTTCAAGCTTCGCTTGAAAGTCTTAAATCAACACAATCTCAACTCATCCAATCAGAAAAAATGGCATCATTAGGGGAGCTTACAGCGGGTATAGCCCATGAAATCCAGAATCCACTAAACTTCGTCAATAATTTTTCAGAACTCAATTCGGAGTTAATTATAGAACTGGAAGAAGAACAAAATCTGGAGCCTCGAAATTTTAGCATTGAAAGTGAAATCATTTCGACTTTAAAAGAAAATTCTGAAAAAATAAATATACACGGCAAGCGTGCTGAAAATATAGTCAAGAACATGCTTCTACACAGTCACAAAAGTACAGGTATTAAAGAACTTACTGATATTAATGCTTTGGCCGAGGAGTACCTGAGATTATCCTATCACGCCTGGAGGACAAAGGATTCAAAAGATGCTGCTCATAAATCATTTAATGTAGCATTTAAAACAGATCTTGATCCAAATATCCCATGGATACATATTGTGCCGCAAGGTATCGGAAAAGTATTATTGAATTTGTTTAATAATGCCCTTTGGGCTTGTGCCGAAAAGAATAAAAATCTCACCTTTTTGGCAAACAAGACTGTTGGCTCATCCGGAATAGATCTGCAAAGCTCGTCCAATCAATATGACTTTAGCTCTGTCACACAGGCGGCATCGCCAATAAGTTATCTTCCTACTATCACCCTCAAAACCAAAAAAATAGAAAATACGATTGAAATCCACATCATTGATAATGGCTTAGGCATCCCTGAACCTATCAGGGATAAAATCTTTCAGCCGTTTTTTACGACAAAGCCAACCGGACAAGGGACAGGATTGGGATTATCTTTGGCTTATGATATAGTAAATGCTCATGGAGGTACAATTGAAGTCAAGTCAAATTATTGTCCTCCTGAAATCTCGATCAATGTTTATTCTCTTTATGCTCAGCCTCGATCGAGCTCCATAAATACGCTCAATGATGTGGCTGGCGAAATGTTGAAGGACGAAAATGGAATACAGGAGAATATGGAAGGTAGTGAGTTTATCGTTAGGTTACCTTTGAATAGTTGATTGTTGCTAAACTTAGTAATATGATTTGACCAGGAACTAAATGACAAAATGAAACGGCCTAAAATTTTTGATTTACCAATTCGGTTAAAAATGCGGTCATCTATTAAAGTCAGAAGACCTATTGATGCGGTTTCTATCCCTTAGTACCCACATTTATGCTGTTAACAATAACTATTTTCAAACATACTCAACTTATGGTGGGGCTCTTTACAATTTTTCAATAGAATAAGGTCCGCTCTGGCCAGATTTAAAAACAATGAAAGTGATACCTCTTGATTTAAATTCTGCCTTATCCTCAGATGTGAGTCTGAATAAGTGATCGTTGGCTTTAAGATAAATACTATTAAGGCCCCCCCTGTCATCCAAAGAAATACCATACACTTTTGATATTCTTTGCCACCAATCTCCCAGGCAAACTCCATTGTGGGGAAGCGCTTTCCAATCTACATAAGTGGAACGTTCGGCATAATATTTAAATGCTGTAAAGTCCGGAGGCACCAGGAACACCTCATTCTGATTACTCAGGATTTTGGCGTTTTGTGCAGTTTTTTCATCTTCGCTCCTTTGGCTCCAGGGTAACTGATATAAAGGGCTGTCGGTCCAATAATTCTTTATCACTTTTGTAACACAGAACAGTATAATCAGTCCAAATAAAATGAAATGGGGCTTAATCGAATAGCTCATGATCGAGCCATTTGGCAATCCTTTAATCCAATTAATTGTGGCCACAACACAAAAGAATTTTAACCAAATAGTTGTTTTAAACCACTGTGTCATGATCACGTATTTGGGCATCATCAGAATCCCCAATGAATAAAAGAGACAGCCTACCATAATTACAGTTAACATCATTGCCATCCTCTTGTCAATTATCCAAAATCTATATGTACCAAACAAGAAAAATGGTGCAAGAAGGATATAATTGATCAGACCAAAACTGGCAGGAAAAAAATGATGTGCATTGCGGACAAACATGATATCGCTAAAAAGTGATGCCGATATCGACTCATCAAGATGTATAAATAAACTCAGCAGATACGGTAATATCAATGCCAAAGAAATAAATGCAAGTCTAATATTCTGGCCAGGAGGTGATAAGATCATAGATAGGGTAAAGACCTGGGCACCTACTATGGGATGAAAATAGGTACATAAGGCGATAAGGACCGAAGATGGCCCCGTTTTGCCCTTAAACGCATACCAAAGTGCCCAGATCGCAAAAGCTTTGGCCAGGTTACTAGCTGTCAACATATTGTAATACAATTCGTTGCCGCCGAGATTGCGATGGTATAATACGATCAGCGTGATGAGTATAGCTGTCCATTGGGCTGCCGATGAACTTACAAAATGAGCTGCCCATTTTTTCATACCCGCCATCAAAAGCACTGTACATCCAAAGTGAACAGATAGAAAAAAGCCTGGCCATACACCATGCGGGATCAATGCTATTAAATGCCCTAATAACCAGCGCTCGTTGAATTGTTGACTAATGCAATTGATATAAAAGTCGGATGTATATAAGCTTGGATCCTGGAGGTGCCGTGCATAAGGCATAAAATCCATTTGGTCATTGGATCCAAAAAGATAACCATGTTCCAAAAGCAGTAGCATGTAGACCGCTACATACGGCCACCCTTGCTCAAAATACTTCCTGGTGATCTCCACGGCTCCAATATACACCATGATTTATTTCTGGCGAATGATATCTTTGCGATATGTCCTTGTACAAAAAATCTATGGCTGACCTGCATCGGGCTATACCAGGTGCAAATACTCAGGAAAAAATGCCCGTGATTGTAGTACTGGAAGACATCAGATCAGGACTCAATATAGGGTCGGTATTTCGCACGGCAGATGCTTTTAATGTGGAGGAAATCATATTGGCCGGATATAGTGTCGCACCTCCTCACAGAGAAATTCTAAAAACAGCACTTGATGCCACGCTGTCAGTTAAATGGTCACAAACGCTTGTGCTGGAAGCCAGATTGAAGGAGTTAAAAAACAATGGATATAAGATAGCTGCTGTGGAGCAGGTAGAGGGCAGCATATATCTACAGGATTTTAAAAGTGTGGATTATTTGCCGCTGGTACTCCTATTTGGTAATGAAGTACATGGTGTGTCTGATCAGACTCTTTCACTTTGTGACTTTGGTATTGAAGTGCCCCAATCAGGTATAAAACATTCTCTGAATATAGCTGTATGTGCTGGGGTAGTGCTCTGGCAATGTTATCAACAAATTTCAATAAGCAATTACACTAAATCAAAAATTTTATGAAAAATATTTTACTCAGCCTCTTAGTAATGACATTTTGGGTGACCACTTCGGGACAATCCTTAAAACACAAAGATATTTTGTTTTACACCCGCAATGGCAAAGGGTATATTCATAACAATATCCCGGCAGCGGTAAATTGCTTTGATTCATTGTCTAAGGTTTATGGCTTTAACTTAGTTAAGAGTGCTGAATCGGAAATATTTACTCAAAGCCGATTACAGGATTTCGATCTGATCATATTCGCCAGTACAAACAACGATGTCTTTGATACGGATGCCCAGCGACTGGCGTTTCGGCATTATATCGAAGCAGGAGGTAAGTTTTTTGGCATACATTCTGTCATGGGCACAGAGCGAAATTGGACCTGGTTCAAACAAATGCTTGGAGGCACTTTCGCCTGGCATCCTAAATTCAGACCCTTTGACTTGGTGAAAATGGACGCCAGTCATCCAACATTGAGCGTGTTGCCCGACCTATGGACAAAAGAAGATGAATGTTATTTTGCAAAAGAATTGTATCCTGGAATTACCGGATTATTGTCCGTAGACCTTGAATCATTGCATCCGGATACTACCGATCTTAAGCGAATAATTTTAAACAAAGGCACCTATGATCGATATTATCCGATATCCTGGGAACAGAACTATGATGGAGGGGCCATTTACATCACGACCCTTGGTCATGCGATTTCGGATTATCAAGGTGGAACTTTTGTCAACTACCTGGTAGATTGCATGAAATACATGATTGGCAAAAAACAGAAAAAGGATTTTTCTAAAGCCTACGCAACGAATATTCAGGATGCTGTAAAACAGTACTAATCGATTAAAAGATGAAATATATATTAGGGTGTATCTTTCTTTTGCAATTTTATTCATTGGGGGCTCAATGTCCCAAACTCATTTGGTCCGACGAATTTGACGGAACCGAACTCAACAAAGACAAATGGTCCTTTCAGCTTGGGGATGGATGTGATATCAATCTCTGCCAATGGGGTAACAACGAATTGCAATGGTATACCTCCAGCAAGGAAAATCTCGAAGTTTCAGACGGTACCTTAAAACTGATAGCACGAAAACAAAACGTTCAGAATAGGTCGTACACTTCAGCCCGGATCAGAAGTCTTCAAAAAGGAGATTTTAAATTTGGCCGGATAGAAGCCAGGATGAGACTGCCAGTGGGACAGGGCATCTGGCCTGCATTCTGGATGTTACCCAGTGACAATGTATATGGCGATTGGCCTCAGAGTGGCGAATTAGATATCATGGAATATTTAGGTCATGAGCCGAATACAGTACATGGCACGCTGCACTATGGAAACCCCTGGCCAAATAATGCTTCCACTACCAAAGATTTTACAAATACCCTGACTGGATTCGATCAAGACTTTCATGTGTTTGCTATAGAATGGTCTATTAATACAATCAAATGGTTTGTGGATGGATACCTTTACTCAACCAAGTCCACCAATGATCTTAATGGACTACGATGGCCTTTTGATCAAAAATTTCATATTTTATTAAATCTTGCTGTAGGTGGAAACTGGCCGGGCAATCCCAATTCAAGTACTGCTTTTCCGCAGATTTTCGAGATTGATTATGTGCGCGTGTACGAGGATCTTGATCAGCCTTCTATTGCGGGAGTCACCAGTATCAAGGCAGGAGATCGGCAGACTTATCAGATTCTAAACCTGCCCACGAATGCAAAAGTGGATTGGATCGTACCTCCATTGGTTAAAATATTGTCAGGTCAAGGTACCGATCATCTCCAGGTAGAATGGGGTAGTGGACCTGGGAGGATCATGGTCAATCTTACAACTGATTGCATTCAATCGAAGCTATTGCAGCTGGAGATCTCTATCAAACCCGAATTGTCGCGAAGTATCATATTGGAAAATTTTGATCAATCTCCGCGGATTAAAAAGATTTCTTCTACCGGCATGTTGTCAAGGGATATTCCCAACCCAGGTACCAATTCAATCAATGCTTCCAACCTTTGCGGTAAATATGTGCGAAGTGCTACACAACAATATGATGTGCTCGCCTATGATATCGAAGACATTAAATCCGCTGCAGATTTTATCTCAAGTACATCCAAGTTTTACCTGGATCTTTATACTGATGCCCCCATTGGTACACAAGTACTTTTACAACTGGAAAACAAAAATCAAGCTTTGGCAGCCAATTATCCTATAGGTAGACATAGCCGATACATGGTCACCACCACAAAACAAAACGAATGGGAACGACTCGCATTCCATTTTTTAGATAAACCAGGCAATACGGTTAGTGATTTTGGGGTCAATCAGCTGATTCTTTTATTTGCTTCCAACAGTTTTACCGGCCATACCTATTATTTCGACAATTTTGATATCTACACTTTGTCCAACACGGTTGGAATCCAGTCAATAGATATTCCCAAAGCTTTAAAAATATTTCCCAACCCGATTGTAGATCAACTTTCATTGAACTGGGATAGCAATGAGACCCTGCTAAGTGCACAACTATATGATACTACTGGAAAACAAATTAGAAATGTATTTCCGAGAGCAAAAAGACTTTATACCTGGACACTCGCTGATTTATCTAAAGGCAGTTATATCATCAAATTGATCTTTGATGACGGCTCCCATTTTAGTTCAAAGATTATTAAAGATTGAGCAGCCGCTTTTCTTTTGCCCCATTTAGCCTTTGATATACTTCACAGGACTATTGGTATTGTAGAAAAAGAAAGACCAAATATCTGTCTGTTCATCAATAATTTTAGAAGTGGGTTTGCCGGCTCCGTGACCAGCATCCGTCTCAATGCGTATAAGCACCGGATTATCTCCAATATGGTTTTTCTGTAGCGTAGCAGCAAACTTAAATGAATGTGCAGGCACTACCCGGTCATCATGATCAGCGGTAGTAATCATCGTCGAAGGATAAAGTGTATTGGGTTTGAGGTTATGCAAGGGAGAATATTTTGAGAGGTACTTAAATTGTTCCGGATGGTCACTGGATCCATACTCGACAGCCCAGGCATGACCAATGGTAAACTTATGGTATCTCAGCATATCCATCACACCAACTGCTGGAAAGGCCACAGCAAACAGGTCAGGTCTCTGGGTCATGCAGGCACCAACCAACAATCCACCATTCGAGCCTCCGGAGATAGCCAACTTTTCTTTCGAAGTATATTTTTCTTTGATCAAAAACTCTGCAGCCGCGATGAAATCATCAAACACATTTTGTTTCTTTTCCAGCATTCCGGCTTTATGCCAATCTTCACCAAACTCGCCACCTCCTCTAAGGTTAGGCATGGCATAGATACCTCCATTTTCCAATAAAATCAGCCTGGACGCGCTGAATGTCGGAGTCAAAGAAATATTAAATCCACCATAAGCATAGAGATAACAGGGATTGTTGCCATCCATAGCTATTCCTTTTTTATGAACAATAAACATGGGTACAGAGGTACCATCTTTGCTTTTGTACCAAACCTGTTTTTGCACATAATCCATCGGATCAAATTTGAGCTCTGTTTGAAAAAAAGTATTCGACTTTTGAGCTACAATATCATATTCGTATATCGAACCGGGATCAGTAAAAGATGTGAAAAAGTAAAATAAGGTTTGATCATTTTCCTTCCCGTCAAGTCCACTTATACTGCCCAATCCAGGCAAAGGTATTTCTACTTTTTGGGTGCCATCGTAATCATATTGATACACCTTGGAGGAAGCATTTTCCAAATAAGCTGTAAATAGTTTTTTACCTCCCGTCGAAACATTGCTCAACAAATGCTTTGATTCAGGAATAATCGTTTTCCATTGGGCTTCATCGGGATTTTTAGGATCTATTTCTACGATTTTGATATTAGGAGCATGAACATTGGTGGAGGCTAAGAATTTGTCACCAATATTAGTAATCACTGTACTTTCATTATCATATCCTTTGAAGAGTATTTTAAATGGTGCCTGGATGTCCTTAACCAGTCTGTACCTGGTTTCAAATCCTGAAGTGCCTGCCGAAGCATACAATATCAAATATCGACCATCCTCCGTCACACCTGCATTGTGATTCATGAGTGGCTGACTTAGATCTTCAAATATCTTGCGGTCCTGAGTTTGGGGTGTACCTACTTTGTGATAGTATACTGAATGATATTTATTGGCATTAGATAGCTCCATACCTGGCTCAGGCATCGGATAACGACTGTAATAAAACCCAGCTTCGTCCCAACTAGCTCCGCTAAATTTTACCCATTTTACCACATCGTCCAATTCCCGATTGGTACTGACTTCTCTAACATGTATTTCTTGCCAATCTGAGCCGGCGTCTTGTCGTGCATAGGCAATATATTTATCATCCTGAGACGCTCCCAGCAAATTGATGGAAGCAGTGCCTTTGTCAGAAAGGGTATTTGGGTCTATAAATACTTCCGGTTTTCCCTCATGGCCTTTCTGGAAATAAATAACTGCTTGGTTTTGAAGACCGTCATTTTTATAATAGAAATAATAATCACCCACTTTTCGGGGAGAAGAGACTTTAGTATAATTAAAAAGGTCTGAATATCTCTTGCGGATGTCTTCTCTAAATGGAATTTTACTTAAATATTCATTGGTAGTTTCATTTTCTTTTTTTACCCATGCCTCCACCCTGGCAGCGGTATCTTGTTCCAGCCATCGGTAAGGGTCAGCTACTGTAGTCCCATGATAGTCTTCGATAGTCTGGTCGGTATCAGTCACAGGGTAACTGACAGGAATAATAGCATTAGAGGTAGCAGATTGCATTGCAGCGTCGTTTTTGCACGATAAAATGTGCAAAGCACAGATCATCATTATGGAGGTTAAAATCTTCATTTGAATTTATAACTTAGCGGATAAAAGTAAATAGATATGGCTTATTTTGATGAAAACTTTTTAAAATTCTTCAAGTCTTTGAACAAAAACAATCATAAAGAATGGTTTGACAAAAACAAATCTACTTATGAGGCTTCTGTCAAAAAGCCATTTGAAAAGTTAGTTGCAGACTTGATATTTAAAATGCAAAAGCTACATCCTGGTTTTCAATGTGAAGTCAAAGATGCGGTCTTTAGAATCAATCGGGACATTAGGTTTAGCAAAGACAAGACACCCTATAAAACCAATGTTTCGGCCGTGATATGCCATGGAGGAAGAAAAAATATGACCAATCCGGGTTTGTACCTGGAGCTGGCACCTGGCAACCTGTCGATCTATGGAGGAGTATACCAGCCTGATAAAGAGCAGCTTAGTAAAATCAGAACTGCGATAGCCACATCACCCAAAGAAATTAAAAAATTAAAAGCAGATAAAAAGTTTTCTGAGACTTTCGGTCATATTAAAGGTGAGGTCAATAAAGTGTTACCTCCTGAGTTTAAAGAGGCTGCCAAAGTCGAATCTTTGATAGCAAACAAACAATTTTATTTCAACGCTACTTATAACAATGATCAATTGATCCTTGCCGATGATCTCGTGCCCTTTATTATGAAGCATTATGCCATAGGGCTGCCGTGGTCAAATTTTCTAAGTAACGCGTTAAGAGGGTAGTGCTACCCTAATGTTAAGACTCCCGACACCTTGTTATTAGTAATTATTAACAATTCATTGGCATATAAATCAAGCCTTTATACAATCAACAATTTACTTTTGTAGAGAATTTATAACTCAATTCATTAAACTAAAAAAACAACCAGTACATGAAAAAACTTTTTTTCTTATTTGCTGTAGGATTTGGATTATTATCTGCCTGCAAGAATGAAAATAGCGCCGTTCGTGATGAAGCTCGTGCTGCCATCGAAAGCGCTACTCCGGCAACTACTGACCCTAGTATGGCTGACCCTAGTGCAGTTTCAGCAACTGTTCCTTCAGGACCTACTACAACCATGCAATTTATGGAAGAAGAATACAATTTCGGCACGATCAATCAAGGCGAAGTAGTTTCTCACACTTTCAAGTTCAAAAATACAGGCTCTGAGCCTTTAATCATCACAGATGCTAAAGCTACTTGTGGATGTACTATTCCTAAGAAACCTACTGAACCAATCGCTCCTGGCGAAACTGGCGAATTAGTAGTTGAATTTAACAGCGCCGGTAAATCAGGTGCTCAGACTAAACAAGTAACTGTCACTGCAAACACCAATCCTCCACAATCATTTATCAGAATCGTTTCTGATGTGACTGTAAAAGATGCTGCTGCAGGAGCTGCTGCTCATTAATATCAGCACCAAAAGAATCATTGAATAATCGGGCTTCACTTGTGGAGCCCGACTTCAAAAACCAAGGCCGGCTCTCTCAGGGTTGGCTTTTGTGTTTTTAGTCCTGACCTTGCGCTGTCAAAAAACAGTCGTCCGTTTCATTATACTTGTTCTTATTTTCGAATTGAGAAAAAACGCTTTCCGAAACGTTAGGAATCTATCTACTTTTGCCAGCTGATGAAAGCCTATCTCTCTTTAATTAAGTTTAGTCATACCGTTTTTGCGCTCCCATTTGCCATGATTGGAGCAGTATTAGGTTTTAAAGACGGCTATCCGCTTCCGGTCACTTTGTTTTTTAAAATCATCCTATGTATGATTTTTGCACGTAGTGCTGCGATGGCTTTTAATCGATGGGCCGATGCTCGCTTTGATGTGCTCAATCCACGGACTGCGGTAAGGGAGATTCCGGCCGGTGTGATCAGCAGTCGATCCGCAGTATTGTTTGTACTGGTTAGTTGTATCGCATTTGTTATTACCACCTTTTTTATCAATCGAATTTGTTTTTACCTCTCTCCGGTTGCCTTATTGACGATTTTAGGTTATAGTCTGACCAAGAGATGGACTGCAATCTGTCATTTGATCCTGGGCACCGGTTTAGCATTGGCGCCTATTGGTGCTTACCTGGCAGTTACCAGTCATTTTTCAGTTATTCCACTTTTGTTTTCCGGCATCGTCTTTTATTGGGTGAGTGGGTTTGACATTATTTATTCGCTCCAGGATGAAGAATTTGACAAAACCCATCGATTGTATTCTATTCCAGCAAAATTGGGTAAATCTAAAGCATTGTTGGTGAGTAGATTATTACATGTCCTGTGTGCTCTCCTTATTCTGTTTTGCAGTCAACTGTTAGCCTCCAAATATAATTCCGCCAGCATATTGATTTGGGTGAGTGCAGCCTTTTTTATCGGCATGTTGATGTATCAGCAAAGTCTGGTCTCTCCCGGCGACCTGAGCAGAATCAATTTAGCCTTTTTCACCATCAATGGCATTGCAAGTGTGATCTATGGGCTGTTGATAGGGTTTGATCTCCTGTTCTGAAAAAAAAACTTAAGCAAAATAGACTGTCTTGGCTTATTTTGCTCTCATGAAATCATGTCTTAGATGGTTACTTGTTGGCATGCTGCACCTGATGAATGCAGATCATCTTGCCGCCCAAAGCATATTGATCAAAAATGGGGTTGTGTACGATGGCAGTATTGATCACAAGCCCAGTAAGCAAGATATTCTCATTAATGATGCAGGACAGATCGTTAAAATTAAAAAGCACCTTAAGTCGAAACAAAGCAGGATCATAGATGCCGCCGGCAAGATAGTGACCCCGGGGTTTATCGATACACATGCCCACGGGGACCCGATAGCCGCACCGGAATTTAAAAACTTTATCGCTATGGGCGTCACCTCCATTGTGCTTGGACAAGACGGTGATGGACCTATGTACCAGGACCTTTCATCCTGGTATACTGAAGTGATGAAAGCGAGGCCTGGCGTAAACATTGCGGTGTTAGGCGGACATGGGACTCTAAGGTTTTTGACCGGAGTCAAATTTAAAAGGGTCCCTGATTCTTTAGAAATACATAAAATGGTCTCACAACTGGAGGATTGGATGCGTGCAGGTAGTTTTGGTATGAGCACTGGACTCGAATATGTCCCAGGCACTTATGCTCAAGCCGCCGAACTACTGGCACTGGCAAAAGTAGTTGGGCAATATGACGGTATCCTCATGTCCCATATGCGTAATGAAGATGATGAGGCACTGGAATCTTCCATTAATGAATTACTCGATCAGGGTCGATATTGTAAAGTGCACATCGCTCATTTTAAAGATGTATATGGCAAAGGCGTCGAAAGAGCTGAGCAATTGTTACAACTTATTGAACGACATCCTAATGCCATGCAACTCAGCGCAGATCTCTATCCGTATACTGCCAGTTACACAGGCATCGGCATCGTATTTCCATCCTGGGCACTTGCCCCGGTAGATTATGACAGTATACGACTGACCAGGAGATCCGAATTATTAGATTATGTAACTGCGAAAGTCAATAAAAGAAATGGTCCGGAGGCTACTTTGTTTGGCACGGGTAAGTATGCCGGCAAAAGCCTGGCTGAAGTGGCTTTGGCCCAATACAAACCGTTCGCTGAAATATTGGTAGATGAGATCGGTCCCGAAGGAGCCAGTGGCGCTTATTTTGTCATGAATGAAGAATTACAACAGCGGCTCCTGCAGTCTTCAAAAGTAATGGTATGTTCGGATGGAAGTCCGGGGATGAGACACCCAAGAGGTTATGGCACTTTTGCGAAAATCATTGAAGAATTTGTCTTTAAAAGAAAAGCGATTTTATTGCAGGAAGCCATTTATAAAATGACAGGATTGTCAGCTAGGACCCTTGGACTGAAAGACAGAGGATTTTTAAAACCAGGCTTTGTAGCAGACCTTCTTATATTCGATCCCACAAAAGTGAAGGCAAATGCTACCTACGAAAATCCTTACCAACTGGCTAGCGGATTTGACCTGGTGATGATCAATGGCAGAATTGCCAAGGAGGGAGATATGATATCAGAAGTAAGGTACGGAAGGGTATTAAAGAAAAATCAGGATTGATTCTTTAGCCAGGATATGAATTTTCTAACCGCGATGCCACGATGACTCATTAGTTTTTTTTGATCAAGATGCATCTCCCCAAAGCTGAGCTCGTAGCCATCGGGTCGGAAAATAGGATCATATCCAAATCCCTCCTGACCCTGGCAATCCCTTAATATTTGTCCATCAATTCTTCCATCAAAAAAATAGGTTTTAACTCCATCATAAAATGCGATGATCGCGATAAAATAGGCTTGACGATCAGTTTTTTCAGTTAGTTCTTTCAATACACGATCGATATTATCCTTCGGATTTTTTTGTTCTCCTGCATAACGTGCACTCATCACCCCCGGTCGGCCGTCTAAAGCTTCAATCACCAGTCCTGCGTCTTCTGCAAAACAGGGCAGACCAAATATATCATACCCTTGCCTGGCTTTGACAGCTGCATTTTCTTCAAAAGTGTCAAAAGGTTCCATCAGTTCACCCTTAAAACCTACTTCGTCTAACGACTTGATGGTATACAGACCTTGCAAAGCAGCTTGTATCTCCAGTACTTTGTTTTGATTCTGTGTCGCGAATAATAATGATTTCATGTAGCTAAAAATTCGTTTTTCAACTAGCCGCTTTTACATCACTATATTGATCATTTTTCCTGGTACTACGATTACTTTTTTAGGTGTGTTGCCTTCTAACCATTTCTGAACGAAATCAAGTTGCAGGGTCATGTTCTCGAGGGCCTTTGGGTCCGCATCAGCCGGATATTCTGAAGTGCCCCGTTTTTTACCGTTGACACAGATAGGATAGGTGATGCTGCTTTCGACAAGGTATGCTGCTTCTGCTTGAGGAAAGCCGGCCAAATGCACTGAAGTTCCATGCCCCAGGCTCTCCCAAAGCTCTTCTGCGATGAAAGGTGCAAAAGGTGCAATCAATCGGACCAATGGATCTAATATCTCCCGCTTATTGCAATTACTTGATTTGAGCTCATTGAGTACGATCATAAACTGGGACACACAGGTATTGAACGAGAACCGTTCGATATCATCCGAGATTCTTTTGATACCCTTATGTAATATTTTCAGTTCATCCATTGAAGCAGGGTCGTCAGAGACAGTCAAGATACCTTCGGTGTAAAACATAGCCCAAAGACGCCGTACAAATTTGCCCACACCATCTATACTCCTTGTGTCCCAGGGTTTGGATTGCTCCAGTGGCCCGAGAAACATTTCAAACAACCGAAAGCAGTCAGCACCATACTCTGCCACGACCGCATCAGGGTTGATCACATTGTAGAGTGATTTGGACATTTTGGCAAGTTCTCCAAGTGTATTCATTTTGGCATCCGCTGGAAAATCAAGCGCGGTATAATCACCTGAACCAGTTCTAAAGAGTGCGCTTGCATAAGCGGGCATAAACTCAATATATTTTTTGATGCCGGCAGCATTTAAAAAAGATTTCATGCTGCCATAATCCTGCACAAAGTCTATTGGTACAGGAAGCGTGATAAAATCCTTATCTTCAGGATCAATCACCAATTCTTTTGAATAGAAAACATGCAGACCATTTTCCAAATCTTTCTTTTTATAAATTGATTCTGAAATACCCTGAATTTTGCCTTGGTTTAATAATCTTTTATACGGCTCTTTAGTGACCGTATAGCCCAGGTCAAATAGAAACTTGTGCCAAAACCTTGAATATAAAAGATGTCCAACAGCATGCTCCGTGCCACCCACATACAGATCTACATCCTGCCAGTATTGTATAGCTTCCCTGCTGGCAAAAGCATCTTCGTTGTGTGGGTCCATATACCTTAAAAAATACCACGAAGATCCTGCAAAGCCCGGCATGGTGTCAGTCTCCCGGGTATATCCATTGGCTAGGTGAGTCCAGTCGTGCAATTTGGCCAATGGCGCTTTTCCATTCGTCGTCGGTTTAAAATCGTCCAGATCTGGCAGGAGGAGCGGCAGGTCTTTTTCCTCCAAAGTATAAGGTATGCCGTCCTGATCGTAGATGATCGGGAAAGGTTCGCCCCAATATCGCTGGCGAGAATAGTTGGCATCCCGCATTTTATAATTGATCTGCTTTTTGCCGATGCCCATTTTTTCTAATCTACCATTAATCTCGTCGATAGCATCCATCACTTCCATGCCATTGAGAAAATCTGAATTAATCATTTTTCCTAGCTTGTCTTCAATCGTTGCGCCGGGGTACATTGATTTATCGATGATCTCGACTATAGGTAATTGAAACTTTTTGGCGAAAGCCATATCCCTCGAATCATCGGCTGGCACTGCCATGATCGCACCTGTACCATAATCTTTCAATACATACTCTGCTATCCAGATGGGTATCTTTTCCTGGTTAAAAGGATTGATGGCATAAGCTCCCGTAAAAGCCCCACTGACTTCCTTGACCTCAGCCATTCGATCTCTTTCTGATCTGGACCCCACATATTTTAAGTACGCATCGATATCAGTGCGTTGTTCCCGAGTGGTGATTTGAGGTACCAGGTCATGTTCTGGAGCGATGACCATAAAGGTGGCTCCATAGATAGTATCCGCCCTGGTCGTGTAAATCTCCAGATGATCTTCGTGTCCGTCTATTTTGAAAAATACTTGGGCTCCAGTGGACTTGCCGATCCAATTAGATTGCATGATTTTCATGGAGTCACTAAAGTCAACTTCCTGCAGGTCATTGAGCAATCGCTCGGCATAGGCAGTGATCCTTAAAAACCATTGAGTCATAGGTTTCTTTTCCACGGGATGGCCTCCGCGTTCGGAGACTCCGTCTTTGATCTCATCATTGGCCAGTACGGTACCCAGGGCTTCACACCAATTGACGAAAGCCTCTTTGCGATAGGCCAAGCGATAATTCATCAGGACATCACTCTGTGCCTTTTTGGAGTAGGAATTCCATTCACCATGGGAAAAATTGGCTACCGGAGAATGCGCAGCATTGATTTTGAGATTGCCTGACTCAGCGAATATTTTTTCCAATTCATATATTGGCCTTGCAGTACAAACATCCTGATCATACCAATGCTCAAACAGCTGGATAAATATCCATTGCGTCCATTTATAAAAAGTCGGATCACTGGTGCTCACTTGCCTGCTCCAATCATAACTAAACCCGATATTGTCAAGTTGCTGGCGATATCGTTTGATGTTTTCATTGGTCGACAAAGCTGGATGAATCCCTGTTTGAATTGCATACTGTTCTGCAGGCAAACCAAATGAATCAAAGCCCATTGGGTGCAATACCTCAAATCCCTGCATCCGTTTGTATCTGGAGAAAATATCAGAAGCAATATAACCCAGGGGGTGCCCCACATGCAAGCCTGCACCTGAAGGATAAGGAAACATGTCCAATACATAGTATTTTGGTTTGTTTCCACCATTGGGTACTTTATAAATTTGGTTCTTTTCCCAATAAGAACGCCATTTCTTTTCTATTTCAGCCGAATTAAATTCCATAGCGTGCAAAGGTAAGAAAAGGCTTGAGCAAATTCGAGAATTCAGGTTTGTCATGCATTAGTTCACAGTGAGAGAGTGACTGGTCCGCAACCTTAGTTGTCTATTGATATCAATGATCTGTCTATTAAACAAACCAGATCATCTTTTGGATTAAACTAACCGCGGTTTGTCTCGTCTATCAGGTATAACAAATAAATAAAAAAATGAAAAACAAATTTTTAAACTCAATGGCTCTGATGACCCTCTTTACCTTGGCGCAATATGCTCCAATGATGGCGCAGAGCAATGATCAGGCTGGCAAGACTGCAAAAAAAGATAAATTAGAACAAAGAAGCCAAAACAAGTCAGATCAATCCAATGACCATACAGGGGCTGACCGCTTTGGTCGCCGTGGGGATAGCACCCGTCCGCATTTCGGAGGTAAACAAAGCTTTCAAGGAAGACTTTTCCATGGTGGCGACTTCAAGGGACCTCAGAACTTTAGAGACAGCTATATGTACCGTCAAGGTTTTAAAGCAGGACGCTTCAGCCAGGGATATCATGGTCAGCGATTTGAAAATAATTTCCAAGGCCAGGGTCGCAGAGGCAACCAATGGAACAGACCAGGAACTGGAGGCAATCAATTTGAAGGTAGAGGTTTTCAGCATCAGGGCGCTCAGGGTCGGGGCATGCGACAGCCAAATCCTGAGCTTAAGGCGCTCAAAGAGCAGATCTGGAAAGATGGTGTCATGGATCTTAAAGAAAAAGAAATGCTTCAGAATAAAATGAAATCATTTCGAAGTCAAAGACCAGATGCTATGCCGCACAAACAAAATGAAAAACTTCAAAAATCTCCTGAGGAGAAGAAGTAAATAATCATACTTTCTGCATTTAATTGTGCCCTGGTCACTAATCGTGTTCAGGGCTTTTTTTGTTAATTTAATTAATTGCCTTTAACCTGGCATTAAAATACAGCTGGTACATATTCACCTAACTTTATTTTTTTAACCAAAAATTTATTTATAGCCTATGTATCTAAAACAAACACTTGGTATCTCACTCATTGCTTTCTACTGTACTTTGATCCCCATGGCCAGCAACGGCCAGGCTTATTACCGAAATGATCGTCTGGAACAACGGCATCCTAATCGCTATACTCCGCATCGCGGACATGTGTATCATAATGACTCCCGACACCATTACAATGATAGAGATGGGGATAGGTACAGAAATGATCGATACAAATCGAGACGGCCTGAATATCGTAGAAATGAGTGTGATCGCAATGATCATCACAGGTACAGACGACATCGACACAAAAGTCTTCTCGGTATCATCTTGAGATTGTAAGAAAAGATAGGAGAGTGGTATCCTCCAAAAAGGATAATATTACTTTAATTGAGAGTAAATGGGGGAAAAAGTATGCCTTTGCGGGCATCATAGTCTACCCGAATGCCAGATTGGTGGAGCTCTATTTTCTCAGGTTCTTTACGACCATCGATAATAAACACTTTACAACCCTGGGCCATTTCCAGCTCGGGGTTGTTATCTTTCCAGCAGTGGGCTAGTTCGTACACCGTAGCAGAATAGTTATTATGCCACCGGCTCCCAAAAATGACTTCCAGGTAAAATATTCCATTGTTAAAATCTAACAACCTGGATTTCAACCCATAACCTACACGGTACAGACAGTCCGTCTTAATGATATGTTTCCGATTAATAGCTTCTATGTTTACCACGAATCCGTGTATCACAGAAATTGTGCCAAATTTTAACTTTTTGGGTTTTATGCTATAGCAAATCGCCTAATTTGCAATTTTAGATTGAAAGGGATGACAGAAGATCAATCCTTTCGATACAACTTTTGATCACCGAATTAAATTGAGGAGGCCATGATACCAGCTGACCAGGATTTATTCACGGGAAGGCTAGAAAATTTAAACCAATCTATTTTTTATAAACAAATTTATAAACGCTTATACAAATTCATGGTTTATAAGCATTAGCGAAAACTGTAAAATGATATCATAAAATTGACTATCAATACCTTGTGCTAATTAATCCAATCCTGTACCAAATAAGCAAATCATTAAATTGGCCGAATCCACACCCCTAATATAAGTTGATTTAGTAAGCGTAGATATAGTTAAAATATGCGCCAATTATTTATATAAATGGCTATTCTCCTAAGAATGTACATAAGGTTCGAATTTGAAGCAGGATTAATAGTTATAAACCCCTTTAATCACTATTTCCTGGTGATGCCATATCCATAAATGGTGATCTAAGCAAATAACCAACCCGTTGACTTTTAACACCATCAAATTCTGTAAGACCATACTTTATCTCTTCAGGAGTTTTTTTGTGCCAGGTGCCAAATATCCTGTCCCAAAAGGTGAAAATGTCTCCATAATGGCTGTCGGTAAGATACTGTTCGTTTGAATGGTGAATTTTATGCCAGCCCGGAGTAGAAAATATATATCGGCCATATCTTTCTATCCAATTTGGAAATTTGAGGTTGGCGTGTTGAATAATGACAAATACCAGCCCCAGGGTGCTATAGAGAATAAATGAAGTCATCGAGACGCCAAATACTACGATCGCAATGCAAACATAGATTCCTTGAGAATAGATCACCTCTAATGGATGAAATCGTAGGGATGACGAGGTATTGAGACCTGGATCGGAATGATGTACCCTGTGAATACGCCAAAGGAAGGGGACCCTATGTAACAAATGATGGTTGAGGTAGCTGCCAAAGTCTAAGAGCAGGATGCTCCCCAAAATTTCGATTGGTGCGGGTAAAAAAATTTGATTAAATAACCCTAATTGATGATCTGATGTATAGATTACTGTGGATATAACCGCTATTCCAACTAAACCATTCACTACAATGGATATTATGGTCAGGATAAAATTGTGGATATCGTGTTGCTTTTTGTTGGCTGGTTTTGCCAGATATGGGATAAGATTTTCAATGCTGTAGAATGTAATCAACAACCCAAATAATATGATGGGTTGAAGATCAGCTAATGTTTGTATCATAAACTATAGTTTGAGTGTTTAAAAAAAAAGAATCATTTTTTTTGGGAAGACCATAAGCCCTGGTTTTTAATCATTTTATTATTGTGATAGGGTCGATACCGGTCAAAAAACTTGAATCATGATCATCTTGCTGTTTAGGAGGGGGACAAATTAATAACTTTAGAATTTCAGCCTTCATGCCTGTCAGAGTCTCTGCGCAAAAATCAACCTTATGCGAAGACGGTAGGCCTGAAGCAGCAAGTAAATATTTTTTTTCAGGCTTAAACAATCGCCAGGGAGTATCATTTTTCATGACCGTTATGTGTACTGGTACTTGTGATTGAGTGAGTGTCAACTCGGGATATAAAAAACACCCCATGGTGACTGCATCAAATGGTATAAATCCTGATTTGGAATTTAAAAATATAGACCAGAGATTTTGCCAACTTTTTAGTTGCTGATAGACCCATTGATCACCTGGATACGTGCTTGTTTTGAGCGGTAGTATGTCCTCAGCTGACAGATAGATATTTTCAGCAGCCTCATAACCTGCTAAAATCACAGGCACACCAGTGTTTATTACTACCTGAGCTGCAGCATCGTCATGATCAAAATTACAATCACAGACAGAAACCTTCCCGGAACCAGGCTTAAAATGTGTATTCGGAGATCTTCCACCACACCAGATGATTTTTATGATGTTGGATTTTAATTCAGAATGTGCTATTAATAGATGGGAGATATTAGTCAAGGGGCCTAGCGCAATAATGGTCATTTTTTCATGGCTCAATGCCTCCGCCATTGACCTGACTGCTTGATTTTCAGTCTCTGAATCGTCTGAATTCCGGGCGCCTTTACAAACAGGGATTTTTATAGGTGAGTCATGATACCATTGAATTAGTCGCATGCAGATCTTATATCCATAATCAGTGTTCCCTACCAGGCTGATACCCCGGATATCAACCTTTGGAGATTTTAACGCCATGATAAGTGCTATGCCGTCATCGACATCTTTATTTAATTTACCAATTCCTATATCTGTGTCAATCCAAATTGGATCGGGTTGACTCTGAAATTCCATGCCAACGCTGGCTATTAAAATACATTGTATGAAGAGTATTTGTGTAAAATTCATAGTTAATAATTAGATGTTTTTTATTCAAACCCGGGCGACCATAATTTTCAATTAAAAAAAGAATAGATCCGCATAAGTTGCTATCTGTCGACTGAACCAAAAGTTCATTTCATATATTGAGACAGAACCCAACGAAAAAGTTCGAAATCAGCTAAAAATATTATTTCAAAGAATTGTACAAATGAATCTGGGAGACTGTCTGACCAAGACGCGACAAGACAAATACCGTAGTTTCAGGACATCGGTCGGGAAACTCTACTGAGTTGATATTACGTGCCTCCAATACGGTAATGTTTTCACTGGATACTACATTCAAAGCCCCAAAGGTGGTGCCATACGACAGGTCATCGGCTATCTCTTGTTCAACATTCATTCGTCCAAAATTTATTTTACCGCCGGCTATAATTTTCAAATCTTTAGTCAAATGGTTGATAAAAGTATTCCTGGCTTGCTGGGAATGATGTAGATTACCAAAATATTCTTTGTAGAAACCATTCCATTCTTCACCAAGTAATAAGGGCCTTTCATTGATATGATCCTCTATGTTCCAGTATTCATACATTTTGTATTTAGCTTGATTTAACCGGCTGCGGACAGTGCCAATCGGGATTGATAATATTTTGGAGATCTCTTCATAAGACTGACAGTCTGTATAATATCTCAACAACATGGTACTGCGTAAGTCCTCGGGTAATTTAGCAAGTACATCGAATATTTGTGTCTGTTGGGTACAAACATTCAACTTCTTTTCAAATTCATTTTCCCACCAGGAGTCACTGATAGAGGCAATGGGAATGTTTTTCGTAAAGTGCCGATTAATTTTGTGGGATCTATAACAACTGTGAATACAAATTTTTTTAATCCAGGGTAGAAAAGTTGAAGGATCTTTTAATTGGGTCAATTTTAAATACGCTATCAACAATGCATCCTGGACTGCATCTTTAGCTTCAGGAGTATTGCCACAGATATGCAGGGCCATATTGAGTAAATGAGGATGTACATATTTGAAAATATAATTCCAGGCTGATTGATCTCCAGCTTTTGATGCCTTCACCCAGTATTCAAGACTAGATTTATCCATCTTTTGTGCCTGAAATAATGATCAGGAAGCTATGAAATTAATTAATATTTATGAAATCTTTCCGGATGACCTAAGAAAGTGTGTGGGACAAATTGCACTTTTAATTTGATGGTCTCCCTTCAGGGATGGGGTAAAAGCATAGAATTCAGTGCAATTTGTCCTACACCCCCTAGGAAAGAATAGTTGGTGAGTTTATTTTATGATCTGAGTATTCCTTTGATCTCATGTAGTTTCATCAGACTTTCTATCGGACTCAACCGATCCAGATCTGTTTCTTCCAACATCCTGATCACTGCCTGGGCTCGAGGGTCTGCACTTTCAAATATGTTGAGCTGTAGATTGGCTGGGATTGATTTTACTTTTTGCCCCAGGTTGTGCTGATCAGCTGCTTCTATTGATTTTTGTTCAAGATGTTTTAATATATCCTGCGCCCGAAGGACGATACTCGAAGGCATGCCTGCCATACGGGCTACATGGATCCCAAAACTGTGTCTGACTCCACCTGCTCTTAAGAGTCGAAGGAAGATGACCTTGTTGCCTATTTCTTTGGTGGCTACATGAAAGTTTTTGATGCGGCTATGTTTATCGGCCAATTCGTTGAGTTCGTGATAGTGAGTAGCAAACAATGTCTTGGGGGCTCCCGGGTCGTGATCATGCAGGTGCTCGGCGATGGCCCAGGCAATGGACAAGCCGTCATAAGTGCTCGTGCCACGACCAATTTCATCCAATAAGATCAGGCTTCTGGCAGAAGTATTATTGAGTATAAGCGCAGTTTCGTTCATCTCTACCATAAAGGTGGATTCACCACTTGATATATTGTCTGAAGCTCCCACTCGTGTAAAAATCTTATCTATCAAGCCAAGTGAAGCGGCTTCTGCCGGAACAAAGCTGCCCATCTGTGCCATGAGGCAGATGAGTGCTGTCTGACGAAGGATGGCTGACTTTCCGGACATATTCGGCCCGGTGATCATCAGGATCTGTTGGGTTTCATTGTCCAGGTAAAGATCATTGGGTATATATTGTTCCCCGGGTTTTAGATTTTTTTCGATGACCGGGTGCCGGCCCTGTTTGATCTCTATGCTGAATCCTTCATGGATAGTAGCCCGATGATATTTGTTTTGCACCGCGATCTTAGCAAAAGACAATAAACAATCTATCCTGGCGATCAAGGCAGCATTGTGTTGGATGGGTTGCACAAATTCTTTGATCTGTATCACCAACTCCCTGAATAATTTTTCTTCGAGGTCATTGATTTTTTCTTCGGCCCCAAGTATCTGACCTTCCAGCTTTTTGAGATCGTCCGTGAGAAATCTTTCTGCATTGGCCAGGGTTTGTTTTCTAATCCATTCGGGAGGTACCTGGTCTTTGTATTTATTAGTGACTTCCAGATAGTACCCAAAGACACTGTTAAATCCGATTTTAACCGGTATACCAGTGCGCTCTGATTCCTTTTGTTGCAGTTGGATCAATAGTGTTTGAGCATTTTGCACCACAAATCGGTGAGTGTCCAGCTCTCCATTAGCTCCATCCTTAAATATGCCGCCTTTATTGGCAAAAGCCGGTGCGTCTTCATGAAGCTGGTTTTCAATGACCTGGTAGATAGCATCGCAAGGTAGCATCGCTACACTAAGTTGTGTCAGTTCACTATGATCGGTCTGGACCAGGATACTTTTTAGTCGCGGTAGCGCTGACAGAGCTCTTTTGAGTTGTACTGTTTCACGAGGTGTGATCCGATCCATGGAGGCCTTATTGATGAGTCGCTCAAGATCTCCAAACTGGACAAGAGTAGTATCCAAAGATTCAAACAGGTCATGATGCAGCACCAGGTATTCAACCACCGCAGCACGTTTATTGATTTTCACTGGATCGATCAGAGGCAATATAACCCATTTGTACATCAATCGTGAGCCCATGGGAGTGACCGTATGATCCAAAACCTGAATGAAGGATTTGCCCTGGTCCCGATTATTGTCCAACAATTCGAGGTTTTGAATAGTGAATCTATCAAGCCAAACATACTCTTGCTCCGGGATCCGCTGAATGTTCTGAATATGTTCGATTTGGTGTTCTGTATTCTTTAAATAGTGAATGGCAGCTCCTGCGGCGACCTGGCAAAGCAACATTTCTTCAATTCCAAAACCCTTCAAACTATGTACATCAAATTTGGCCAAAAGTTGCTCCCTGGCAAAATCGTACTGGACAATCCAGTCATCAATGTTATACGTATAAAATTTGTTACCAAACTTAGAATCAAATATTTTCTTTGTATTCTTTGCAAGGATGACTTCAGCCGGGTTAAAACTCTGCAACAATTTGTCCATATATCCCATATCACCCTCTGCTACCAAAAACTCTCCGGTAGATATATCGATCAGCGCTATACCCAAAAGGTCTTTTGCTCCAAAATGGACGCAGGCAAGGAAATTATTCTTCTTGACATCCAGCATTTGATCCCCGGTGATGATCCCAGGAGTGATCATCTCTGTCACTGCCCGACGGACTATCCTGCCTGGAACCGGCTTTTCCATTTGATCACAGACAGCGACACGGTATCCTGCTTTGACAAGTTTAGGCAGATATATATTAAGTGAATGGTGTGGAAATCCAGCCAATTCTATGGCACTGGACCCATTATTGCGTTTTGTCTGTACGATGCCCAGCACCCTTGCTGCTGTGATGGCATCTTCTCCAAAGGTCTCATAGAAGTCACCTACTCTAAACAGGAGGATGGCATCAGGATATTTGCTTTTGATTTGGGCATATTGGCCCATCAGGGGAGTCGCCTGGGCATCATCCCCCCCTTGTGGGAACTTATTTTTTCCTGATTTAGCCAAAAAGGTTGATTTTTTTTTTCAAAGGTATTTAGACTCCAACGAATAGAAGAATTCTATTGCAATGAAGGTAAAAATTCTAAATTATTTCGAGATTATTTAAGGATTTAATATATCATAAATATCTGACATTTAT
>OBID01000193.1_pt1 | contig 27118 bp, 31 predicted proteins | sample 1519781 | NCBI WGS metagenome assembly OBID01 (sample SAMEA3991478, study PRJEB22521) | metagenome | biome: anthropogenic terrestrial biome; feature: sewage plant; material: sludge | place: Sweden | collected 2012-09-26 | reverse complement strand
GCACATCGGTTGCGTGACCGAGCGGGCCCGCAATATCGAGAATCTCGTCATGCTCCTCAAGATGAGAGAGCAAATGCGAGGTCTTGCCCACCCTCATGAAGATAAACTTTATCCAGCCTTCTTCGGCTGACCAATCTGAAAAAGTGAAGGGAACACGCTCCCCGCCCTCACAAGCCCGCACAATGAGAAACTGCCCCGCTTGGGCTTTTCGCGCTATGTTGGGGGTTTCAACTTTGAGTTCAAAAACGGCGTCTGAGAGTTGTGTTTTTTCGAGAACTTTAAACATATCGTCTCCAAAATGGCTGTTTGGTGCCCGTTTCATTACTGTTCGTTTACAAAGCGCGAAGATTCGTGACCTCGCGCCTCGGGTTGTTTACTTTAGATAAGTAGATTAATAGTACCTTAACGCCTTGGCGTTGGGAAATGTATACCGCAAAAGGACTGTCTCGTATGCCTGCTCGCTCTTCGAATTTCGTAGCTCGTTTTGCTCTCAGCTGTGCGCTTGGCGCGCTCTGCGTCTTATGCGTTTCCGCAGCGCAACCCACCTCAGCATACGCAACTAACAAAAAAGCGCAGTCACATCTCAATAAAGCTAGCGACGCGCGTAAAAAGGCGGCAGCAGCTGATAAGAAGGCAGCAGACCTCAAAAATCAAATCAAAGATTTGGACGCTCAGGCAGAAAAGTATGCCAAGGAGGCACAGGCGCTTGATCCTAAAATTAATAGCGCATCGGCCAAGGCACAAAAATTGCTAGGAGAATTGAGCGCGCTCCAGAAAAAAGAAGCCGCTCTGCGCAGTGAGATTGCAAGCACCACGGCTGAATATAATGTGCAGCAAAAGCAGTTAGCCACACGCGTTGTCGACAGTTATAAAAATGGCGATCAGTATGTGCTCGAACTTCTGTTGGGCTCAGAGGATATGAACGATTTCATCACGCGCACCGAGATAATCGGGCGTCTCATGCGCTCGAACAGCGAAGCGTCTCAGGAACTCTCCCTCACTAAGCGCAAACTTGAATCCGATAAAGTACAGTTGGACAACGTGGTGAGCGAGGCTCAGAAGAAATCGGACGATGCTGTTGCCAATGCGCAGGAACTCAAATCCCTGCAAGCCTCGCGCAAAAATGCCGCGGCCGCCTCTGAAGCGCTCCAGAATCAAAAAACTGCGCTCATGAAAGACACCAAGAAAAACGCGTCGCGACTACGCGCTTTAGCCGAAGAAGAAGAGGCTGAGGCCGCCAAAATCAGTTCGGAACTCGCTGGCAATGGTAGTGGTGAGTTTTCGGGATCGATGACGTGGCCCGTGCCCGCCTCACATCGCATAACCTCAAGTTTTGGATGGCGCATCTGCCCTTATCATGGGCGCGAGTTGCATCCTGGCATCGACATTGGCGCACCGAGCGGATCGGCTATCGTGGCCGCAGGCGCAGGACGCGTTATAAGCGCTGGTTGGCGCGGCGGATACGGCAACACCATCATCATCGATCACGGCAATGGTGTAACGACGCTTTATGCACATCAGCGCTCTGGTGGTATCAAGGTGAGTGTTGGCCAGCACGTTAACGCAGGTCAGCGCATTGGTACTGTTGGCAGCACGGGCAACTCAACCGGCCCCCACCTTCATTGGGAAGTGCGCGTTAACGGTACGCCGAAGAACCCAACGACGTACTAATCAAATCATTTATCTAACAAGCTAAAATGAGTTAAAGAACCAGCCTTCGCTTAGGGTTCTCACCACTCTTTTACTTTGAGGTTATCCAAAATCTGAACTACTGAATCGCATACATCTAAGAGCTCAATACCAGCGAGATAGTCAAAATCCCTGCGGTAGTTATTCCAGCGCTCAATCATAACAACACTTCTTTTCACAACGTTCATGATTTCTGGATATTGTTTGATTATCTCAAGTGAGGCCCTTTTTCTAGCGGTTGCATACAGAGCATCAGACAGCTCGCAAGAATTGATGTTGGTTGACCATAGCCTACGCAAAAGGTAAACATCGTAATAATCACGTGGTCTCGTGCTTTGATCACCTCGAGAGATGATAGTTTCAAGTTTCTCAGCCAATAGGCTTGAGAGATTATAGGTAAACATCTCGATGCCTCTGTCTTCAAGCATCAAGCGATATGTGTATGAAATTTCACCAGGAGTTATAGCATCCCCTGTGGTAATGTCTACCTTTAATGGCACAGCGATTTGTTGGCACTTTGCAATAAGCGCCACACGGTAACCAAAATAATCATCTTCTTCGCGAATTTCTCGAATGCTTTTAACCTCAAATGTAACATCATCTTTTAAATCGATTTTAATAATGTTGAAAATCATCCGCGAAATAGCATCTTCGGTAACGGGATATCCTTTAATAGTGGCATCAATGTCCATCGTAGACCTAGTGTCTAGGCCAACCAATGATGCTATCAGGAGGCCTCCCTTTATGATGAAATTTGTTTTGAATTCAGATACTGAAACTCGCTCCAAAAAACGTTCATGCATGTAGTTTTGCAGTACCAACTGCGGTGAAATGCCCTTTTCTTTTGCGTAACGTTTCACCAAACTCTTCAACTGCATAGCGTTTTTCATAAAAGCACTTCTAGGTATGACCGTACCTTATCTTGAACCTTCAGTTCAGTTGCATACTGTGATAAAAGCGGAATATTTTTATTCTTCAAACGTGTATATCTCTTGAAGGCTTCTGCTGCAACTTGGATGTCGCTTTTAGCACTTGGCCTCAAGATATCGCATAAAGTTTTTTCTGGATTATAAGCCTTAACCATATTGCCCCCAGGCGTCCGTACCTCCGTCACACCTAGACTATACGCCGGTTCTTTAAACGATTTGCAGAGGATGCCTTCCTCTTTAGGATTTCTTAAGTTATATGTGTAAGGAAACGCCATATTAATTTTTGATGGAGTTCTATCCGTCAAGTCATGCAAAAATAATGCCGTATCTAGACAGTAAATACCACGCTTGTACCGGCTTTGGAGAATAATATATTCGTCTTCCCAAGCCTCTGGCAGAGCATACACTCCTCTAGAGACTTTGATTAGTTCTCCAATATCCTCCAAATATTTCAAACTGCCGCGTGGCAATAGTTCACTCGTCACCATCGCAGTGGTGATTATGCCGTTATTCTGCTCAGCCATTTCAATCAAGCGCCGTTTATGTTTCATCTCATCATCACCCATATTTAACTTTCTTGCTTACGATTTTATTAAACATAAGCAATAAAGTCAAACAATTGTGGAGGCGTCAGTTCAATATCCGTCATTCAAACAAAAGCCTTATTGGTAAACCGCTGCGCTTTTGACACATCTGTTAAAGCGCTCAAAACAATATGGGAAATGTACGACAATAAGTGATATAGGTCGGCAGATATGCAACTCTCAAGAATATTCTCGGTGAAGAGCACTACCGTGAACTTATAAAAAAAGCGCATTCAGAAGCGAAATGATTGCAGAAAAAGCCTACTTCACGTTGAAGCAGTTCATTGCATGTGTCAGGTCGTATGCCACGATGTCCTCGACAGCATCGGCCGCAATTTGCGCGGCATGCTCGAGCTCTTCGAGCGCCTGCTTTTTGAGTGGAGCGAGCACATAATCAGCGGCAGCCATACGTCCGGGCGGGCGCCCAATGCCCATACGCACGCGCGCATAGTTGGGAGTCTGCAGTTTTTCGGTGATGGATTTGAGCCCGTTGTGACCAGCGCTGCCTCCCCCAAGCTTGCAGCGGACAGCACCTTGCTCTATATCAAGGTCGTCATGAACAACGATAACTTGCTCTGCGGTCAATTTATATTCGCTCGCCACATTGACGACTGCAGGACCAGATAGATTCATAAACGTTTGAGGTTTTACAAGGAGCACAGCATGGCCAGCGCATGTGCACTCAGCCACCTGTGCTCCTCCCTTGCTTTTCCAGTAGTTAGCACCGCAGCGCTCAGCGAGCACATCGATAGCCATGAAGCCGGCATTATGACGCGTCTGCTCATATGTGTCGCCCGGATTGCCGAGACCAACGATTAAAAAGTCCATGTGCGCTGAAGTATGCCTTTCCTACAATTACAGTTGAAAATCTGGGTCGAACAAATCTGAAACGCTGCCGTAGTTGTACACAGCACCGATTGCGCGCGCGAAGAGTGGCGCGACCGAAAGCACCTTGATCTTGCCCGTGAGCTGCTCCTCAGGAACAGGCACGGTGCTCGTTACGACAACTTGCTCAATAGGCGCCGCCTCGATGCGCTCGAAGGCTGGAGGCGAGAAGATGCCGTGGGTTGCTCCCACATAAATGGCCTTAGCGCCTTTGTTTTTAAGCGCGCGGGCGCCCTCAGTAATAGAGCCAGCGGTGTCAATCATGTCGTCGGTTACGATGCAGGTCTTGCCCGCAACATCGCCAATAACGTGGTTGATTTCGGCAACGTTGTGCTCAGGGCGACCCTTGTGCATGATAGCGAGCGGGCATCCAAGCATATCGGCAAGCTTCTTACAGGCCTTAGCGCGGCCCACGTCAGGGCTCACCACAACGAGGTCCTCAAGGTTGAGGCTGGCAAAGTAATCCGCCAAAATGCCCAGCGCGGTGAGATGATTCACCGGCATATCGAAGAATCCCTGAATCTGACCCTGGTGAAGATCCATCGTAATGATGCTGTCGGCGCCTGCGGTCGTAAGCAGGTCGGCAACGAGTTTTGCCGTGATTGGCTCACGCGCAGCGCTCTTCTTATCCTGACGGGCATAGCCGTAGTGAGGCATAACAACGATGATGCGGCCAGCGCTTGCGCGCTTTGCGGCATCAATCATAATGAGAAGTTCCATGAGCGAGTCATTAACCGGTGCGGTCACCGACTGAATGAGAAACACGTCTGCTCCGCGCACAGACTCGAGAAAACGCACGTAAATCTCACCATTTGCAAAGTGACGAATCTTAACGTTTCCAAGCTCAGTGTTGAGAGAACGTGCCACCTCCTCAGCAATTGCGGGGTTGGCAGTTCCTGAAAAGAGCAACATGCGCCTATCCATTATTTTGACTCGCTTCCTCTCGTGTAGTGAATTGATGAGTTGTATCGTGCTGGGCCCGGTGACGTGCGGCCCATCCTTCCTTGATTGTTTGCTCGCTTCGTTCAAGAGCGAGCGCGTCGGCAGGTACGTCATGGGTGATTACGCTGCCTGCGCCAATGACAGCTCCGCTGCCAATGTGAACCGGAGCGACGAGCATGCTATCTGAACCGACGAACACATCATCGCCCAATACCGTGTGCGACTTGTGGAATCCGTCGTAATTGCAGGTAATAGTACCGGCGCCGAGGTTACAGTTAGTGCCGATTTCGGCATCGCCCACATACGAGAGATGCGGCACCTTGCTACCCTTGCCAATGTGCGTACCCTTAATCTCGACACTCGTACCCACTTTTGCGCCATCCTCAATGAGGCACTTAGGACGGATGTACGAACGCGGGCCAACACTCACGTTGCTGCGAATCGTTGAGTCGAGGACAATTGATGAGTCGATAACGCTACCCGCTCCGATGTCGGAATTTACGATGCGTGTATCAGGGCCAATGACGACGTCAGACGCAATATAACTTGTGCCCAAAATATGTGAATTGGGGAGCACTGTTACGTCTGCCTCGATGTTAACACGCGGCGAAATCCACGTTGTCTGCGGGCTTGTGATAGTGACGCCAGCAATCATGTGCGCGCGGTTGATGCGCTGTTGCATAAGGGCTGTTGCGTCAGCGAGTTGGACGCGCGAGTTTACGCCTCCCACCTCTTCGGGGTTCTCCACCGCTAGTGCCGTAACGCGTTGACCAGCAGCTTTGAGGAGCGCAAGAATATCGGTGAGGTAGTACTCACCTTGCGCGTTGTTGTTGTCAATGAGCGCGAGACGCGTGAATAAGTTATCGAGAGCAAAGCAGTAAATGCCTGTGTTGATTTCTTTGATAGCGCGTTCCTGGTCGGTCGCGTCTTTATGCTCGATGATGCGGAGCACTTCGCCTGTTTCGGCGTCGCGAATGATGCGACCATAGCCACTAGCGTCAGGAAGTACTGCTGTGAGCACCGTCATCGCTGATTTGCTTTCAACGCACGTGCGCACAAGCTTTTCGATAGTGTTTGCGGCGAGCAAAGGAACATCGCCTGAGAGAACCACGAGGACGCCATTTTGAGGGTCGGTTTCGGACGCCTTGTCAGCGCGGCCTGTTAGCTCAGCCACTGTGTCTGCCGCGACTGCTACAGCGTTTGCCGTACCGATACGCTGTTCTTGGCGGACGACATGCACGCCAGCTGGCAGCACTGCTTCAACCTGCTCGGCTTCGTGCCCAGTAATTACTATCGTTTCGTTGCAGCCCGCTTGGCGAGCGGCATCGATGACAAGTTCGACCATTGGAATGCCCATGATTTCATGAATCACTTTGGGCTTGTGAGACTTCATACGAGTGCCTTGACCAGCAGCAAGTACGAGTGCAATTGTTTGCATAGTCTTCTCCTACGCTCCCATGCTTCGGTTGGTTCTCGCCATGCGCACCTTCTGGCACGCAGACGCAACGCTGACGCGTGCAGTACTATTCTAACAAAGAACCACGAGCGCGCCGAGTTTTATGGTGCTCGCGCACCATGCTTACCAAGAAAAATACCCCGCACACGCGGGGCATGAATTATTGTATGGCTGGGGTACCAGGATTCGAACCTAGATAGCTGGCACCAAAAGCCAGAGTCCTGCCGTTAGACGATACCCCAAAGCGACGAAGTAATACTTTACACGAAATTAGCCTAAGCGACAAGGGGTTCACGGTAAACTTAGAGAAGAGTCATGCGAGAAATTTTTAAGGTATTGTTTAGCAAGAATTAATTACTACGTAAGGTCGACTATGTATTATGCGTATTACAACTCACCGCTGGGCGTGCTTGAATTATGCGCCGATGATCAAGCGCTGCTCAGCGTTGAACTGGCTTCGTCAAAACACTTTAGGACAAGCGCCAACAGCACCCTACTGGATCAAACAATTGCTGAACTCGACGAGTACTTCGCAGGCAAACGCAAAGTGTTTGAGGTGCCTCTTGGCTATGAAGAAACCTATGGGACGCCCTTTATGCGCGAAGTCTGGGAGGCTTTACGCGCCATCCCCTATGGCCAAACGCGTACCTATCGTGAGATTGCGGAAGCAATTGGGCGGCCACGTGCGTGTCGCGCCGTTGGAAATGCCAATAACAAAAATCCCCATATGATTATCGTTCCGTGTCACCGCGTGGTGGGAACGTCAAATCCATGGGGATACGCAAGCGGACCTGAGCATAAACGCTTTCTGCTCGACCTTGAGGGAGCTCACGTTTAGCGTCGATAAGATACTATTTGCGCTGCTCGAGAACGCGTCGAGTAATCTCAAGATCGATAGGCTTATCTACATCAGCGCCCAATGAAGCATACTTCGTAAAGATTGCCGCGCAGGGAGCCTCACAAAACTCTGAGAGTTTTTCTTCAACATCATGCACATCAAGGGTGCCCGATGCAAATTTTGCAGCAAATTTTATGCCTACCACGCGCGCCATTTTCAACGGACTTTTGCGTGTTTCGAATAACTTTTGAAAAATATCTTTAACTTGGTCACTAATTTCAGCTGACCCGAGAAGAAAGTTTCCACCTGTTACATTGCCATCTTTGATTTTTATGTACGTGCGCACCGAACCAGGGAACTGGGCTTCCATATCTTCTTTATGGATAACAGGGTATGAGAAATCAACACCTGCTTGGAGCGTTTGAACAACAAAATCATCAACAGCCTCAGCCGTAATCGCAGGGACATCAGCAGAGACTCCCAAAACATGAAGACCGTCGCGTATGGCGTTAATGCCAGCGATACAGTTATCAGAAAACCCTCCATCGCTTTCAACTACATAATCGACTTTTTCTTTCAATCTTTCTGAAATTGCGCTTGCGTCAGGAATGACAATAGCGATGTTATTGACGGTCTGAGCTTCACGCAGGGCATCAACAACCCATTCAATCATGGGGCGGCCCAACAACTCAACCAAACCCTTGGGGCCATTCATGCCATCAACAGGCTCGCCGTCTCCCCCGCCAAGAACAACTACATTGACGCTCTTTGTATAATTCTTCACGATATCGTTATTCATGTATTGAATCGACTCCATTTATCTTTGAAACGCCACGAGCGCGCAAGCGCGTAGCTCGTGCTCCCCAACCTTGTAGTTGGCACTGGTTTGCCAACTCAAACGCTTCATCGTATGTTGAGCACAGGGCAAAAGAACACGCCCCAGAGCCGCTGACCGTAGCTCCCAAAGTCTGAGGTTGCGCTAGCAAGAAGAGCAGCACATCGCCCACTTCGGGGGTGACACGTATGGCGGCTTCGCTAAGATTATTATATAGTTCTCCCGCAAGAATGTGGGCTTGAGTAGAAATCAAATTTTCAGCAACGGTAAAGTTTGCCGAGTTATGTGCCGAGGGCAAAAGACGCAGGTAGTCACGCAGGCTATCCATCGATTTTCTCGCAACGGGGTGTTCATCGAAAGCCTGATATACTGCCCCCGTTTCTGAGTGAGCGCCAACAGGCCATGCGATGACAATCGGCACACCCGCTGCCGCAGGAAGCGCCTCTTCTATGTGCTCGCCTCGACGGGTCATAAGCGAGGCTCCAGTAGGCGCCAAAAACACAGGAACGTCAGAACCAAGTTGCGCCGCCACTTCAAGAAGACGCTTGTCATGAACACCGATGTTGTTGGCAAGAGCGAGCGCATAGAGAACTGACGCAGCATTGGACGAGCCTCCACCGAGGCCGCCTCCCGCAATGAGCGATTTTTCAACATGAATAGCGACATTTGATTGCGTGTTGAATGCAGCATCAAAGGCTCGCGCAGCCTTGAACATCAGATTGTCTTCTTGGGCAATTCCAAGGTCAACTGAACACGTAACTGAAAGTGTTTCAGCAAGCTCAAGTGTGACAATATCGCCCAACTCTATGGTATGAAAAATTGAATCAACTCGATGATAGCCATCGGGCTGTTTGGAACCCACATTAAGCGCTAAATTTACTTTTCCTGGTGAAAAAATTTCCATGACTATCCTTCACCACTGATACGAAGCATTAAAAAAGAGCGTAAGAATACTTACGCTCTTTTCGGGCTAATTTGAAGACTCAACCCAAGGAAATACTGGCTCGCCACTCTCAGGGTGAGAGAGCTCAACAGAACCGGTCAACACATCAACATACTTATAAGAAGCGCGCGCAGTGCGATTGCGCTTTTCGCGTACCTCAACAAGAAATACTGAAGGATGCGTTTGCATAATTGTGCCTTGGCACTCCATGACTTTTGAGCGACCCATATTTGCACGAATGCAAATAGTCGAGCCCGTCATGTCCTCGAGAACAGCGCGAATATTATCTTCGGCATCTGCCAAACGAGTTAACTCCATATTAAAGACCTCCTAAACAGCAAGGCACTAGTATAGCACGGTCAACTCGTATTTCAGAAAATTTACGCAAGCACTAAACGAACATCTTCGAACGAAAGTGCATCGTTCTCTCTGAGAGGAACAACTCCTTCCAGTCTTTTGCCATTCAAATATACGGGGCATTCTTCAGCAAGCAACTCAACAAATATCGTGTCACCGTTTCTAAAAATATGGAGCGCTCTTCGAGCAATTTTCTGTGATCCAACTTCAACATCATTAAAAGGAGCAGACCCGACATAAAGCGAACCGTTGTGAGACAAAAACCTCTTGCTCAGTCGACCACGCTTCCACAGTTCTACAAAAATGTCGGTCATATCCTTTTCAGACAGTGCGCAAGGTGCTATTTTCTCTTCGCACTCCTCACCTAAGCACGGCTCTTCAGGGCATCCTGCTTGCAAGCCCTCTTTTTCAGCGTCTTCTTGTTGTACGTTTTTTTCGGACGTAATCTCAAAACACGCCTCTGCCGAATGCTCAATAAAACTATACAGACACTCAAAACACGTCGATGCCATATCAACGGCCTTTGAGCCACAAATTGGACAGGTTTTCATGTTTCCCCCTAAAGATATTCCAAAGTGATTTTTTGGCCCTTTCTGAAGTTCTGCGCTTTTCCAGCATCAAGTTCAACTACGCCATAAGCTCCGTTACATGTTATGCAAAAATGACGAGGCGAAACATCTTCGACAACTTTCAAAATCCTTAAATGCCTGTCAAGAAACAAAAGATCGATATCATAATGCATGCCTAAGGTGTGCACCGCACTACATGGCTCGATATACAGACCATCAAAATCTTGAGGGAAGTTTTTCGTATACAAAAGACCTCTGGCGCGCTGCCAAAACGATCTCGTTTTTTTCACTTTAAGTGATGTGGTATTCATGGTCGTGAGTAAACCTCCCCTGTTGCAATGTAAATTTTTTTCGTTCGAACAAATACATGAGACAGCACCGGCAAACGCCGAATAAAATTTGCAGACCCAAAAGGCGTCCAGTTAAGCGATACCCGAAGCTCGCGTCTCCCCTCGATGTAGCTGTCAGGCGAGGTGATATATGAGAGCGAAACATAAAGATGCCTGGGCATTTTCTTTTGCAAAACGTTTTGCAAAAGTGTGTCTTTTGAACCATAAAAATCGTAGGGCATTTGATAGATTATTCGCGCAACTTCATTCGCCATTTTGTCCATTTTTGCGCTCAAGGCAATAAACGCAAAGATATTGCTTACGATAACAAGCGTGACGAGGAAGGCGGGAATAACTACAAAAAGTTCTGTAACCATCTGTCCCTCTTGATCAAAATGAATGCGCCTAAATCCATTTCTTAAAAAATTTTGCATTGTACTACCACCCCAGAGCAGAAAGGCTTTGCTTTGCCAATGGAACTGTTGATGAGGAAAAGCTCGCAAGGCTCATCGTGAAAGGGGCGGAAAAAGTTGCTGAGAATATTGAATATGACATCTGCGCAAAAATCCCACTAAACGAAGTATCACCAAGAGAATTAAGTGACGCGCGGGCAAACGTAGCGACCGAAGATTCACTTAATTTTGCCCCCGTATTAAAGAGTTGCTTAGAAGCTTTTGTTTGAGAAACATACTGCCCCTCAATTCCTGGCGCATTTGCGTCACCGATTTCAGATGTGTTGACCAAAAACGGACGATAGGTTCTGAGATCGGGCTTTGATACTCCCGCGGTTTTTTGGAGTTGATTCATGAAATTTTTTGCTATGGCGCCAATACCCCAAGGCAAATTGTCAAACATACTCTCGAGACCGCTTGTGCCCTTCAGGTAAAAATTCGTTACGCCATACCATAACGAGGAGAGCGACGTAAAAAGACCAGTATCGCCATCAAGAAACGCAAAGACACCTGAGCCAAACCGAGCATTCGTCTCTGAATAATCACTGCGTTGGCTTTGGATTATATTGGACACGTAGCCACTTTGGCAAAGAGGCTTTAAGCGCGCGGCAGATACCGCATATTGCGTCCCAGGTTTTTCATTGCTTGTATGCGTAAGACGAGAAAGCGTAAAGGACGGTTGCGCGCCCTGCTTTTGCAAGTACCCAATGCAGAGCACACCTCTTCTTCCCGGAGGGCGGTATACGAGGCGATCGGATGCCAGCATAGCTTGAGCCTCCGCAAGGAGTGCATCAAAAGAAGCGCTGACATCGGCCTGAAGTTCATCTTGCTTTTGTTGTAATTCTCTTCGAGCGGCGTCATACGCAATAAGCGCTTCCGCTTCACGATTCCAGCGCGAAATAAATGAATCAAGGTTTTCTTGCCAAACACTAACGGCTCGCCAGCTAAATGGCAAACAGATTGAGCACGGCGGATGGTCACTTTGGCCGTACACACTCTGGAGTGCAACTTTCTCGGGAGCGCTTTGGGCGTTTGCAAGGCCGGTGCATTCGGGGTCGCTGTGGTAGGCTTTCCTTTCACCTGCGTCGTGCGGGATGAGATAGACTTCTTGTTCAAGATAGTTCTTAAACAAATTATCGCTCGATACGAGGCTGACATTTAGGTTCGCCCCCGTTCCAAAGGCAGCAGAAAAGACGGACGTAACATGATTTTGAACGTCTTGTTCATTTTTTAAGAACGCTTCATTAATCCGCGTCTGAGCGCCACTCGATGTGCTATCAATAGGAATTAAGTCGTTTTGCTCATTTCCAGCCTTTTGAACAATGTCTTGAAAGGCAGACGAAAAATCTGACACCGCTTCTTCCGTCTTCCATGTACTCGGCATAGTTGATTCGTCCTTGTAATCATCAAGTGAGAAACACTGCGCCTTAAGTTCTTCAACCTTCTCAGTAAGTTCCTTGATTTCTTCAGCACATTCTTGATTCTGCTGGTTAGCCCGCGTGACATCGTCAAGCATCTCAGCATCTTGTGTATAGCGTGACGCTCTTTGTACGCTTCCCTCTAAGGGAAACGGCACTGGAATTACCCCATACTGAGCTTGGTTAAATTTCGCCCGAAAACTGTTATTTTCATCGACTAATTTTCTCGCATAGCCAAAAGCTAATGCGGGAGTTACTTTGTTCAGTTTGGTGGCCGCAGAATAGAGCATGTCAACAAATTGCTTTCTTCGTTCTACATAATTTTTGTCAATTTCTACAAGCCGTGGCAAGAGAGCTGATCCCACCCCTCCACCAAGGGGAGCTTGAGCAACCGCCGCAATGCCTCCCACAACAACAAGTGCATGCAAAAGTAACCCGAGGAAATTGGCCGACAAAATGGTGACATCGATAATCTGCATTATAAGCACGGCGCGACCGATTGCCTCTTGCTCGGCCATGGCCCCCAAATCTGCGGCTAGCTGCACATCACTTGCCGATGAGTTCACCCAATACCACTGGATGGAAACGCTGAGGAGGCATACAGCAACCGCAATCGCAACTACCACCGTCAGCGTTGTCGATCCTGACTCATTTTTGAATGCGGATATCACGCTATTGCCCTCCCAAAATTAACTCGGTATCTTTGTACGACGCATCAGAAAAGGCTGAGGATTTATAGAGCGAAGTACGTTCTTCTATATGAATCAGCCCATCACTTTGTGCCATGAATTTCCCAACAAAAGGAAGCGGCTTTTGCAGGAGTGACACCTTTGCTTGGTAAAAACCGTTCTGATCCCCCGAAGTGACCTCCACCTTGACGCTCTGAGAATCATAAAAGTATGAACCCCCAGGAAGCACCTCCAATTTATGTTTGACATACGTTTCATACACTTCTTGTGTATTCGTAAAAATTGATGAATCCGTAGCTGAGGCTCGCGCAAGACAACCCGTTGCGTAGCCAGCGACCATGCGAACCATGAGAGTGAGTGCTGGTTGTATCAAGACAAGCGACATCACACTTACCAACACGACAACGACTGTTGCCTCAATAAGCGCCTGTCCGTCCGAATCACGGCATAACAATATCTTCGGGAAAATACGGGTTTGCTCCCCTCCCGGTTGTTGGCGTGTTGGGAATATGTGTATACGTCTTGTCGAGAAACGAATTTTGAGCGACCGCATCCGTGCGCCACCACCCTCCAATAGCCGCTAGGGCCACAAGGACCACGAGCACCAAGAGCGTTGCAACAAGATACTCGAGTAGTGCTTGGCCATCATCCTTTTGAGCCCCATATGCTTGCATCAGCTTAACTAATCGCCGAAAGTTGAGTCGTAATGGATGTCCACAAGCTCGTCAGCTGATCGCTAAATGTTGTCGCAAGAGCAATCGCGGCTATGACCACAACTGCCAGAATAATGAGGTACTCGGATATTCCTTGCCCCTCTTCATGAAGCAAGGGCACGGCAACACGCTTGATAAGGTTTTGCATTTCTGCACGATAATACTTAATTGATTTCATAATTCCTCCCAAAATGTTGTTAATGACCTAACGCATACTTATGCCTTGCATCACCTCCATCAAGATGGGACCCAAAAGCAAGATGAGCATTCCAGGCAAAATGAACACGCCAAGAGGGAGCAGAATCTGCACCGGCTTTTTGGCGATTTCTTCTTTAATTTTTTCTTCGCGATACTCGCGGATATCGCGCAATTGATTTTCGAGGGCAATGCCAAGTGGACTGCCCAAATAGAGGGCTCGCTTTACCGTTGCGACAAAGTGATAAAACAGCTCAGAGTCTACTTCGCGCGCAAGTCCATCAAGCGCATCATTGCGTGAGACTACTTGAGAAATATAGAGCTCGTAAGCTGCTTTTGATTGTTTCGCTAAGGCACTCGTAAAACGAGTGACATACGCTTCGAAAGCTGTGTCAAATGTCGCACCAGCCTGAACCGCAAGCACAATAACGCTCAGCATTTCAGGAAGGGCTCGCTCGTACTCATTTCTTTTTTGTAGCGCTAGACGTTGCGAGCGCCTCCCAAACCAACTCGGAATCAACCAAATTGAGATTGCAGCAGCAAGACAAGTCAGGGCGGTGTTGCGCGTAGCCACCTGCACCAGCACACCTACGCACAGGGCGCAGGCAGCTGAGAAAAGACCAGAAATACACTTCTGTTCTTGCTCGTTGAAACCATGCCCCTCAAGCTCAAATACAGAAGTTTTTAGCCCGCACAATTCGCGCATTCGCGTCTGCAAAGAAGTTATGGAAGCGCAAACCCTCCCCAATAGAGTTGATCCCAGCAAACGCGAGAGAACCTCGAAGAAGCTATATTGAGGACGATTTGTCGATCTATGAGTGATGTGCGTGAATTCTTTGGCTCTCAGTACGTATCGCCTTTGAGCACCAAGTTTTACGACTCTCAACGAATAAAGAGCACAGCTGATTCCTGAGGATATGCAGGCTACAAGCCCGAGAATAATCACCATTATGAGCCCTGAATTTCTGAGATTGTCATCATTTTATTGACCATGAGCAGACCGCAAAGATCGAGAGCAATAGCGCCAACGAACAATCCTCGACCGAGCGTTGAAGAAAGAAAACAATCAAGGTAGCCGGGAGAGATGACGTTCATTATCACGATAAGAATTGGCGGAATAATTGCCACAACTTTGACCGAAAGCCTTCCCTGAGCAGTTTGTGTCTGAAGATTTTGCTCAAAAAGAAGAGCTTGCCGAAACTGACTTGCAAATTCGGCCAAGAGCACCATCAGGTTGCCTCCCGTGCGATATTGAATTTGCAATGCCGCGCTTAATGTTTGCGCCTCCGTTACTACCGCACTTTCCATCGCCTGGGCAAACGCCCTATCCGCGGGGACGCCACAGGCAATAAGGGATGAAGCTTTTTCAACATGAGTTTTCATGGGGTACCCGATGTGCCCTGTGCACATTTGTAAGGCTTGAGAAAGTGACTTGCCCGCTTTAAGAGAATCAGCCAGATCTTCAACCAAAATTATGAGTTGCTCGCGCATAGCCCTCTGTGACTTTTTGTATTCTGACGAAAGCACCAGCGAAGGAGCAATTACCAAGGCAGCGCCCACTAATATGCTGAACGGGCCGCACGCCAAAGCAAGCACAAGAGTAATAGCGACTGCTGTCAGCAGCTGCCAGAAGAAAACAGTTCCAATGCGCTCGCTCTCGCATAGCAAATCGTAGTGAGCGGTAATCTTTTGAACAGGCCCCACCCTATGTACAACTCTTGAAAAGTTCGGAAGAGCCTCGAACCACTTGAAAGTTGCCGAAACAAGCATCAAAGCAATTGAACTATGGGAAAGGCGCCGCGCCCCGCTCTTAGAAGGGGATTTCGCAAGTGTGGCACCAAGCTGAAGTTTTCTTTTACGAATAGCCAACGCCCCTAGTGTCGTCCAAGCACAAGTGTAAGCAATAATGCCGAAACTCAGAGCGGCAATAACTATGAGCGCACTTTCTAAGAGAGCCATAAGTGCGCCTCCTCTCGAGAAAGCGCCCCTGCTTCAACAAGGCTTTTGCAAAAAGAAGAAGCCAAAAAATAACGAGGAGCGTCTTGGGTCTCTCCCGAATGCGGATCAAATTTTTTATCGAGTTCATAGATTTTTTCGAGTTTCAGGTTTCCTTCTTCGACGCCCTCAACAACTGAAATGCTCTGCAACTTTCGCATGCCATTTTTTTCGCGAACAAGCTGCACAATGACATTAAACGCTGATGCGATTTGAGCAAGAACTTGCTGCGACGAAAACCGCGCACCATAACCTACCATGGTTATGAGACGACCAGCCACTTCAAGTTCTGAATTGGCATGGAGCGTTGTCATTGAGCCATCATGACCCGTATTCATGGCTTGAAGCATCTCAAGCGCTTCTTCACCACGAACCTCTCCCACAACAATCCGATCGGGCCTCATACGCAAGCTGTTAATCACCAGGTCTCGTAGCGTAACGGCTCCCTTGCCTTCAAGATTCGCGGAACGACTTTCAAGACGCACCACATGAGGATGGTGCAAAAACCGCAACTCAGCCGAGTCTTCAATGGTAATCACGCGTTCGTTAGGCGAAATTTCTTGTGAGAGCGTATTGAGAAATGTTGTTTTGCCTGAACCAGTACCACCAGAAACGGCAATATTTTTATGACTCTTTACAAGAGCGCGCATCAAGGGAATGAGCTCTTTGGGCATGCAACCCATTGAAGCTAAATCTTCGAGTGAATAGGTGTCTTCACGAAACTTTCGAATTGTAAGAGTTGGACCATCAAGTGCGAGAGGCGGAATGATGGCATGAAACCGATGCCCCTCTTTGAGGCGCGCGTTTACTACCGGTGTGCTCTCATCAATACGTCTTCCAAGCGGAGCGATAATTTGATCGATTAGTTGGCGCACTTCTTCATTAGAAGCAAATGTTCGCTTGCTGCGATACAGCCTCCCCGCGCGTTCGTAAAAAATATTGAGGTGGCCATTGACCATAACCTCACTTACGCTGGGATCGTTTAGCATGCCTTCAAGCGGCCCAAGGCCAAGAAATCGCGCAAGAATCCCCTCTTTGAGCTGCGCCATGCGCGTTGCATCCGCAAGAGAAAACGGTGCCTGGCTCAGTACTTCATCGATGACATGAATAAGTTCATTTTCAGCAGCTTGCCGATTATCCAAAATGAGTTGAGCAATCTTTTCTTGGGGCAAGACAGCAAAGAGAGCCTGCTCAAACGAGGACTCGAAGCTTAGAGAGCGCCCCGCCACATCACTATTCTCAAAGGGACCCTCATAAGAGTCTCTTTGCTTGACTGCATCAAAAAGTGAGTTCATTTGAACCACCGCCACGATGACTTTTTCATCGACGCCTGCATTGCCTGAACGCTATTCAGTTGAAGACCCATCTTTTGGGCTATTACACGAATAACGGCTTCAAACGAGTCTCGTTTTTCTGCGATGGCATACGCCCCTAAAGCATTTCCAGCATCCATCAACATTGAAAATTCACGCGAAAAAATGTCAAGGCTACTTGCCGCGCGGATACTGAGAGCTTCGCATATGTCGTTCGCGGAAAGACCGTAGGCTTCAAGCTTGTTGACGACATAAATGAACTGACTTGTGGGCAAATTCAATTTTGCGCAGAGCGCTATAAGAGACTGAGTAGCCCTGCTCGAGATAATGCCTTGTTCAGTTAGACAAACCACTTGGGAAGATGCCTCAAGGAGTTCAATATGAAGAAGTGTCCAAAAGGAGCCCGTGTTAACAAGCACAACATCAAACTCGTCCGCAACACGCTGGAGGAGTGCTGCTGCTTTGCCATAAAACAGTTCAGCCTTTTCCGGCGCTTGTTCAGGCGAAAATAACATAATATTCTCCGCCACGCTCATGCCAAAATGCTGGGCAGGCAGCGCGGGGGAATCGAGACACCCCAAGAGATCAAACAGCGTCTTCGTAGGTTCAACATTAAAGACAAATCGCATATCGCCAAATTGCAGATCGAAATCAACTACCGCGACTGAGAGCCCTGATTGGGCAAAACGATATGCGCACAGGGCACAGAAAGTGCTCTTGCCGGATCCACCCTTCGCGCTGACAAAAGAGAGAATATTTTTCTGAACGCTTTTTGCTTTTGGCTTGCCTTCGGCCTTGTTTTGCTGCGTACCCTTTGCCGCTTTGGTGACACGCCGAATCGCGGACAATAAGTCTTTGTCACTCCAATCAATTGCGAGTGCGGCACTTGCCCCCGCAAGCATTGCTCGATTTACCATGTCCGAGTCACGCGTAGGGAGCACCACAATGACAGTCACGTGGGGAAAGGCAGTTCTCACGGCATCAACTAAATTGAGTTGAGCCAACTCTTCAATATGCGCGCCGATAACAACGACGTGCGTATCGCTCGATTTAAGCTGTTCGAGATCGGTAAAGAAATCATCAACGTGTCCATGTACGCGCAGATTTATCTCTTGAGGGAATACTTTTTGCGCCGCGAGAAAGGCTGCCCTTTCTTGCTCTTGAGCAGAAACGCATACTGTACAAATACTCATCTTGCCGCCCCCGATGAACCCGCGCCCTTCTCATCCCCACCAGCGTCAAGGCTGAGCGTGCTCTCGTCGGAGCGCACGGGAGTTTCAAAAAGAGCATTTTCGTTTTTCGGAAGAACAATATAAGTCGAATCAGCAACCGAAGCCGCAACCACCTCTTCAACTTTCGCGTCAGGAATCGCTAACGTCACCCAGGTGATTTCGCTTTTATCTGAACCACCAATGAAAGAACTCTCTTTAGCCTGTGCTACTTGTTTGTTTGATGAAAGAACTTCCGCTTTTTGCACAAGCACCTTAGAAGTTGAAGGATCACGTGTGGTCATCACGGTCACGTCCATGCCAGCCGTAATCTCACCCCCGAGCGCCCTCACTGAATCGGTCTCAAGCGTTACCGCGGTAAAGCCTTCCGCTATGGCATCAAAACGATTCACTTTTGACCTTATGTGTTCGCGAGAGATAGGCTCGCCTTTGAGTACTGAACTGCTCACACGACGGTCACGAAGCGCGAGCATATTCTTCTTGAGAATGGGATGCCCTGCCAAAAGAGTGACGGGCCACTTTTGATACGCAATATCATCCTGGTTTATCCGTTGGCCTGCCTTGAGATTATGCTTTGCAACACAGACCTCGACGACAGATCCTCCGTAGCGAGCGAGAAGATCATTTTGCCGCTGATGGCTGGCGTGCACTACGAGTGCCAAAAACGCGGCGATGGATAATGCGGCGACAATGCCACAGAGTGTTGAAATGATTTTTTGCTTATCGGCCATAAGGTGCACTCCTTTTCATTCGTGCACCCATCATGTCAAGAGGCCCTAAGTAATCTGTGAAAACACCTTCAAATAAAACTTAAGCCCATCTTAAAGATGGGCTTAAGTAACTGATTTATTCTTGATGCGTGAAACTTATTCTTGATGCATTAAAGCATCTGGTGCACCGAGGAGCTTACTCCGCTGGTTTGTTGTCTTGCTCTTCAGATTCAACTTTAGCGTCGCTCTCGTCAACTGGTGCTGACTCCTCGACAGAAGACGCTTCTGCCTCTTGGGCCACAGATTCCTCGACTGGAGCAGGTTCCTCGCTCGATACGGACTCCTCGACAGGAGCAACTTCCTCATCGATAACTGGCGCTCCCGCATTGCGATTCATGACCGCGTTAATCGCGTCGCGAGCTTCATCCTCAGACATGGTCTGCTGATCAGGACCCACATTATTCGTCGCACCGCCCACAACCGCGGGTGATTTAATGCGATTATAGAATGCGGTATAGGTTATCTGCATGTAAGGATTCACCCATAAAAATGCAATGCCTAAGGTAACGACGCCAAGCAGAGTCCATAAAATGAAGCTCAAACCAAGAACGAAAAACTCCCATTTATGACCTTCCATCATGCGCGATGACTCAGCGAGAACTTGGTTCGCGGGCATATCGGGATGCTCAATAATGATGTAATACGACATTGCGTAGCGAAACGACGCAATAATTCCGGGGACGATAAAGAGCAGCGTCCACAAAAAAGTTTTAACCCACATGAGGAACAGAACACTGAGATTGCTATCGAGTCTCTCGAAACCATCAAAAGCGTTTCCGGCGCTAATTTTTTTGTTATCGAGAGTCTTGAGACTCATGCTCGCAAAGCTAAAGTTGAAAATTCCGCTCACCATTGCCGAAACAAGTGAAAGAAACAGCGCGATAAACGATTTATCGCCATAGTGGTCCGCAAGACCACCCTGAATGCCACCGATGGTACCCGCAATGACAAAAATTATCAGCGTAGCAAGCACAAATGGGGTCGTCTGAAGACGTAAAACCCGTCGTGCTTCCTGCTTTAGCTCAGTTCTTGTAAACATTACCATACCAAAGCTCCTTTGCTTGAAACCTTGCGGATAAGTATAGCTTTATAGCGCCCAATTACCATCTTTGAAGACTTGAATTTTTTCACCGTTTGCAGTTGTGCCAACGATGCTCAAATCCGCCGTACCAAACATAAAGTCAACGTGCTCAAGCGACTGGTTCATACCATGTGCGAGCAACTCATCTTTCGTCATCTTCATGCCGCCTTCAAGAGACTCAGGGTAACTCTCACCAAGCGCCAAGTGGCACGCAGCGTTCTCATCGTAGAGCGTCGTAAAGAAGAGCTTACCGGTGTTTTGAACGGTTGAATCAAAGGGCACCAGCGCAACCTCGCCAAGACGCTTTGAGCCTTCGTCGGTGTTAAGGAGGTGCTCAATAATTTCCGCACCCTTGTCAGCCGAGTAATCAACAACTACACCATCTTTGAACTCGAAACGAAGGCCTTCAACCAATACATTGTTATAAAAGAGCGGCTTTGATGCAAAGACCACGCCGTCAACCTTATCGCGGTGAGGACCCGCGAAGATCTCTTCACTGGGCATATTCGCAATATAAGGGTCGCCAAACGCGCCCGTCTCCTGCGAACCCGCGAAGTAGTAACCCTCTGGCATACCAATCGTAAGGTCGGTACCCAAGCCACTGGTAAAGTGAAGCTCGGTGAACTTAGCCTCGTTGAGCTTGTCGCGGTAGGTATTGTTGCGCGCAACATGCGCATCCCACGCGGCAATAGGATCGCCCTCAAGCGAGCGTGTGCAGAGCAACACATCGTGCCACAGCGCCTCAAGACCCTCCTCGGCAGAAAGTTCTGGGTAAACAAGCGATGCCCAAGGCACGGTTGCTACGCTGGCGATATTCCAACGAACAATGCCCTTCATGCGCGCGTCACTAAACTTTTCCGTTGCCTTCATGCGAGCAACGCGTGAGGCGCCCAATTTTTCAGGATCAAGCCCGACGGGAGGAGGAAACTCGGTATCGAGAGCTAAGAACAGGCTGTTCTCGTTTGCGTACTCATTGTATGAGTCAGCCATCCACTGGGGAACTTCTTTAACCGTCTCGAGGTCAGCGTAGCGCATGCGCAACTCACCACCAGGAACGTCTGACCAACGCGTAATGACATCCTTCGCGCCGTTCTCGTAAGCGTGACGCATAATAATACGCGCAAACTCAGCTCCCTCAATGGGAGCAGACAGGATGAGGGTCTGGCCTTTTTTGAGATTGAGACCGCGCTTTATGAGCAAATCAGCATAAGCTTCAAGGCGCTCATTGAGATTAGGTACTTTTTTATCCATGGATAATCCTTTCAATACGTACTGCATTACGTAGAAATTTTTTACTACCTCTCTACTATAAAATATCGGCGGACATTATGCAGTTTTTGGTAAGGCCTACACCCGAAAAACTTGATTTTGTCCGTTTTTCGACTATTTTTTAATACGCTATAAAAAAATCTTTGGTGCGTATAATTAATCAGCACGAGGCTAATTACTAGTCTCGTGCTTTATTTTTTGCCCCAAAACTACCCCAATCTGGAGGATCTACTGTATGGAATTTCACATGAAGTTGCCACGAAACACAAAAGAATTCGCGCTCTTTCTCGCGGTCATCTCAATTATCTCGGTCAATATTATTGCGCCCCTAATCTCGGGCTTTGAAGCAGGCTTCAGCCTAAGCGTCTGGGCCAATACGCTTAAAGTCATCCCCTTTATTTGGGTTGCCGTGGTTGCGCTCGTTCTCATCACACGTAAGCCAGCAGAATGGCTCACCAGCAAGTTCGTCAAAGAGGGTGATAGTTTCAGCGCTCACATCGTCATCGATATTCTCTGCAACGTATTCTTTATGTCGATTTGCATGACGATTATTGGATCTTGGATTGGAACACGCCATTTTGGCTTGGAGCCCTTGCAGATGTTCTTCTATAAATGGCCCCGCAACGCAGCGATTTCCTTCTGTGTTGAGTCGCTCATCGCGCAGCCTATCGCGCGCCTCATTATGCTCAAATTCCACGAGCGCAAAGATTTCAAAACTCAGTTAGTCACTGAGGGATAATTTCGATTTATCGTTTATTGAAAGGGAGTTCAGCCCACTCGGCTGGACTCCCTTTTTCTTTGTGAGAGATAGCCGAAAGCCAAGATCTGGTCATAAAAAACACCGCCTACCTGCAAGTTTAGGTGAGACGGTGTGAGGTTCGAATGGCGGGAGTAACGGGACTTGAACCCGCGACCTCTGGCTTGACAGGCCAGCGCTCTAACCAGCTGAGCTATACCCCCGAATAATCGGAACTGCATAAAATAACAGCGACTGAAAATAATACCGTTTTACGCCCCAAATGTCTAGGGTCTGCCGAAAAATCGTGAAATTTTTTTGTATGTGGTAGAAAACCAGCCCTACGGTGTATGATTTAGGTGATAACACGGACGGTGAAGGTGACTATGGAACACTTTTTTCGCTACTCCCTCAGCACGCTCTTATTTGCGCTTGCCGTTTTCGTGCTTTTCGTCATTTTTGTCTTGATCCGCATGATTATCGAGGCAAAACATATCCACGTTCGCAACATTCGTCTCTCCCTCCCCGAACTTGATGAACGCCTCGAAGGCATGCGCATCTTTTTTGGATCGGATATCCATGCCGGCCCGCCTCTGCGCGAGAAGGGCATGGCCAAGCTCGTAGAACGCATCAATATGCTCGACCCCGACGTCATCTTGCTGGGTGGCGATTATGTGGGCGGGCATTTTCATGGCACGGACTACTTCTACCCTGCCCTCAAAAATCTGCGCGCGACACATGGCACGTTTGCTGTTGCGGGCAATCACGATTATTGGGAGACGGGAAACGAGATGGACACGCTGATGCACGAGGCCGGCGTGCGGCTTTTGCGCAATAAAAACGCCTGCATTGAGCATAATGGTGCTCCTGTTTATATCGCCGGTGTCGATGACTTATGGGCAGGAAATCCCGACCTTTTAAAAACAGTCGAAGGTATTGAGCAATCAGAATTTGCGGTGATGATTAGCCATAACCCTGATGTGTTTGCCGAGGGTCTGCCCAACGACAACAAAGGCGGGTTCGACTTAGCCCTTGCGGGCCACACGCACGGCGGGCAAATTACGGCATTCGGCAAGTGGGCATACGCTCCCACGGAGTTCGGAAAACGGTACCTCAACGAGTGGCGCATCGAAGACGACGTGCCCATTTTGGTCTCAAACGGTATTGGCTGCAACGGCTTTCCAATTCGCTTTTACGCGCCAGCCGAGATGCACCTCATCGAGTTGTCGCGCGGCCCTGAAAAGATTGAAGATCTCGATATGGGAGTGGACGTGAGCATCGCTGCCCGCATCGCCCGCGGATAGGGGAACGGACTTTACCAGTTTGTTATCAGCAATTGAAAACCTGCGCTTAGTCCAGTTTTGATGATTCTCCGAGTTTCTTCTCGTCGGATTTCACTTTTCGCTCAAGTTTCTTCAGGCTTGGCTCAGGCGGAAGATCCTCGGGAACAATCCCTCTATCCTTAAGCAACTAGATGGCAGGCGTAGTGAGTTAACTTGTGGTCAGAAGCTTCTCTTGTAGCGTCACTTCCCATTTTGACCATCATATTAACTCCCAAGCGTTATAGGCATAATCGCTCATTGGAATAGTTCTGACAGATTCAGGAGTTTTAGGAGCTTCGATTTTAAATTCACCGTCAACATATACATAAGTACGTTTTACGTTCAGTTCTTTATTTTTAAAATCTAGTTCCTTCCACTCAATGCCAAGAATTTCCCCTTTTTTGCCCAAAGCACAAACCAAAAATTAACATTGCATACACGCTATCTGATGCCGCTTCGTTTGCATAATCTAGAATTCGCTAATGATCTTCAAAATGCGTAACCCATTCTCCTGAAGAATATTCTTTAACATATGGCTTGCGAGGATATTTAGCGACTTTGAAACCGCTGGATTTTTCAATAATATTGAGGTCTTTAACTGTCTCAAGAGCAACACGCAAAGTCTTTCGAGCACTTTTCGCCTCTCTATTGGTCAGTAGCCCATTTATCATCTCTTGTATTTGAGCTGTAGCAATATCCCCTATGCGCGAATTTCCCAACCTAAGAAATACACACCGTTTGAGAGTACTCCGATAATATCTAATCGTGTTACGACGTAAATGTGATTTGTTCTTCCAGAAGAAACTTTCAACAAACTCCACAAGAGTCAAATCTGTGGGCAAAACGTTTGATGATAAAGTTTTTAGCTCAAACTCATGCTCGAGCTTCTTTGCTTCTCTTAGGTTCTTAGTGGTACCGCAATACCTCTTGCGCTTCCCCGTAATTGGGTCACGTCCAGCATCAACTTGGACTGAGTATGTTCCATACTTATTTTTTAAATATGCCATACCAAGAGATAGAGTTCCCTTCAACGGGAACTTTTGCGAGCCTTACATCTTGGCGAGTGGAGGCTCGCTTTATTTATCAAAAAGGAACAAATGCTTTTGATGACTATATTTCTCTTTTTTTGGCAACAACAGCCAATAGTTCTCAATAATGAGCGACAAATTAATCTTCATCACAGTTGTCTTGCTCAAGCACACTGTGAACGTCTATAGTCGGCATTGGGAGCATAATCCCAAACGACCTTGTCGTCGTTTCAACGGCAACTCTTAAGAATGAATACGTCAACGATACTGTATTAAAGAGTGCAATTTCAGACACACTGGGTGCTTCATCATCTTCAACGAAAGCCGTTTTATGCGTTTCAGTCTCGCAATAAGCAACTACCTCAAGCGCCTTTTGGGATTCAACAGTAATCACAACCGTTATTTCACAAGAGCGAACAAGAACGTCTTCCCTATCTTCGATAATCTTATCCTCCGTCTGAATTGAAAATTCTGCTTGAGGAGCTCCATCAGTCTCTATTGGGTCAAAATGGAACTTTTTTATTATGCTTTTTCTAACACCTATAGGAGAAAATGAGCTAGTGGCCATACTTTGCATCCTTTACGCTGCGAGCGGAATAATGTTTGTTTCCTTCTTCTTCGAATGACATTTTTTGCCATAGTAAAAATTTGAACTCTTTGTACTAACTGTTTCATAATTGAACGACTCTGGACGTCTCTTCGGACGCTCATATGTGACAACATCCTCAAAACTTGAATCAAATACGACAGCAATTTTTGAAATTGTCTTAATAGTAAAATTCATATCACCATTAAGCATGTGTGACACACACGATCTACTAACTCCAAGTTCTTGCGCCAGCGCGGTCTTGGTCATGCCCTTCTCTGATAGTTTAAGTTCAATATACGCAGAAATATCTGAGGTTTTCTTTGTGAACGTATATTCCCAGGTGTTCTTTACGGTTCTAATTAGTTCAAGCAGCCTGTCCATTAAAAATCAACTCCTCCATTTTCCTCAATCCACTTTAAGCATTCTCGCGCCCTTTTGTCACTTACATCCACATCTTTCTTTGGCACGTTATTTTTACTCCCACCATGAGTGATAAAAGCACGCAACAAAATGAACCGCTTAAAGTTCTCTTCCGGAATACCGAGTGTTGCAATCCTGAGTACCTTTGGGCAAGACTTCTGTGGCTTGATTTCTAAATTGAAATCATGATTTTTAAATGGCGAACTGAAGCACTTACGAATCTCACAAAAATCATACTCGGCAAATTGCTCAATAGCAGAAAGCATCATCCTGGCACTTTCATCATCATTTTTCGTCAGTCTGCCAAGCTCTTTGAGAGGAACCATTGAGCCTGACTGATTAACGTAAATGAAAACATTGCTCCCTGATGGATATTTTACAAACGGTTTCCTCAATACAATATACCACCTTTTGTTGAATTATAACTCAACAATGCTTCAGTTCCATAATTAACGCACCGCTTCAGCGCGCTACATACTGACAAAGCAACTATCCTTTGAGTCACTACGCATTCTTAATCTTCCTTAGCATTCCATCGAGATTTTCGGGCGTACAATCATTAGCAAATACGTTTTCAGCTAGTGCGCACGCAACCTCATAATTATCAATGTTGTGCCCGCTCTTTCTCTTTATGGCCAAGCGCACCTTATCAAGCACTTCTTTAGTCATGATATGAGCGACAAGTTGATCAGCCGAGAGTGCATGACAACGATCTGCATATTCGGCCAACTCATCTTTTCGAGAAGCCTCTTCTGTCAGAAGATACAAAAGCTCAACCTTATCAGCCTTCTTCATCTTTTCATCGGTAAGCTTTACTGAAAACACTTGATCAATTTCAGGAGCTGAACCCTTCTTGAACTCAATACGATATACAATCCACTCAAGTGAGTTTGTGAGGATTACCCATTCTAGCCCCATATTAATTGCATAATCACAGGCTTGCTTTGCATGAATTTCCTTTAGACGAACAGAAGCCTGTTTTGCTTCAATAACGGCCAAGTCGCCAGCTTTATTTTTCAACACAAAATCGGCAAATTTGCCACGAATCATCTGTTCGCCCGTAAGGTTATTAAACTCGTCCCACCCAAACATATCATCTAGAATTCTTACAATTACCTGACGTGTGTCAGCTTCACTAACTTTCTGCTCAGAAGAACGTGCCGCGAGCTCCGTAAACTTGTTAATCTTCTTCTTAATACGTTCCTTAGCCCTGTCTTGATATACGGCCATGATTTGCTCCCCAATTCTTATCTATCGCGCACCTCTTATTAGCACGCTCCAAACCAAATTATTAATACGTAGACTGAAAGGCATATAAGATTTTCTATATTGGAGGATTGTTGACCTATTAGGCGCACTATCAAAAGAACGATTGACGAAAAATCGACTGAATGCCGCATTTCGAATGAATTGGTATCTAATTTTATGATTATGAATTTTTTTCTGCACTTTAAGCCCCCGCTGAAAAAATGTTATCACTCAGGATTAAAAATATATTAATAAACTCTAAAAATTCTCTGAAGCCAACCTTCGGAGTTTGTAA
>OBID01000192.1_pt1 | contig 27126 bp, 28 predicted proteins | sample 1519781 | NCBI WGS metagenome assembly OBID01 (sample SAMEA3991478, study PRJEB22521) | metagenome | biome: anthropogenic terrestrial biome; feature: sewage plant; material: sludge | place: Sweden | collected 2012-09-26 | reverse complement strand
GAATGGAAAAATACCTTATTATTTTGATGCCAATGAACGGTATGACGAAAAGGATACGCTTTCCAGATTTTTGGATCATGCTCGGAAAATTGGGGCATTTGATCAAATAGCTGCTGTAGAAGAACCATTTGGAGAAAGAAATGAAATGTTTGTAGGTGACATGGGCGTCACCATAGCTGCGGATGAAAGCGCCCACACAGTAGAGGATGCTGCTAAAAGGATAGAGCAAGGGTATGGCGCCATTGCAGTAAAAGCGATCGCTAAAACTTTGAGTATGACGATGAAAATAACCCAGCTGGCTCACGAAAAAAACATCCCCTGCTTTTGTGCGGACCTTACTGTCAATCCTATCCTGGTAGATTGGAATAAAAACATTGCTGCCAGGTTAGCTCCATTTCCTAATTTGAGTATAGGTCTGCAAGAAACCAATGGCCATCAATATTATGAAAATTGGGCCACGATGATGACTTATCACCCCAAAGCCTCCTCCTCATGGATTAAAACACAGAACGGCGTCTATATCACGGATAAAACATTTTATGAGGAGAGCGCAGGAATATTTGAGCCATCACCTCATTACGAGGAAATGTTCAAATAGATTGGTATATATTAAGATGCGATCCTTATTGGAGAATCAGGTCTCTTTTCAATGTCAGATATACCCAATCGAATTATGCTTTTACAGCTTGTCTGGCCAATAACTTCCAAACTCCATTTTCCCTGGCCCACACCAATAACATTTTTAGATTTATACTTCCTGGTGTTCCGTTGTTAACCAATTCGCCACTCATGATATGACGCACCCAGGCGACATCGCCTTTGACGGTGACATCCTGATCCTTGATATCCAGTGATACCATATCTATTTTTTTGGTTACCAGGTCACTGATAAAAGATTCGCGACCTTCGACTTTACCATTGGAATGGCCATAGGTGAGTTCCGCACTGGTCAGATTGCGTAAGGCCAGAGAGTCTGCATCGATCATCGCTTTGACCAAATACTTGACGGACAATTCTACTGCTTTTACATCAGCATCCAGAGATCTTAAATAGGCCAGATGCATTGGCAATTGCACAGCAGCTCTGGAAGATTCGTCTTCAATGAAGTGATATTTTACGCCGATCTCTTTGGAAGCTTTCATCACTTCAGCGATATTGACATCACCTTGACCTAACACGACATTGCGTTCTTTGTCTTGTCTGCCATTGAGGTTATCTACCGAACCAATCATCCTGTCTTTTAAATGGGTGACGGGGATACGGTTAGGGTATTTTCGCATGAGTGAGGCTGGGTCTTGCCCGGGATTTCTCATCCAAAATACATCCATCTCTATGTTGACATACCTGGGGTCCGTTTTTTCCATAAAATAATCATACATGGTTCCAGGGCCGTTATATGGTCTGAATTCATAGCCGTGTGCGTGATACAGTAAAGATATACCAGACTCCGACAGCTGCTTACCAGCTTTATTGAAGACGGCTATTCCTTTCTCCAGGTCAGCGAAGGTAAAATCATCTCCATTGTGCGGTATCCAATAACAGACTGCATACTGAGCACCATAAAATTTTAAATTTTCGATGATGGCTTTGACACTGTCTGCATTTTCAAGTTTGTCAAAGTTTACTCCGGATGCTATTACTTTGAAACCATATTTATCTAACAATCTTTTATACTCTGTACGGTTCATACCCCGGGCACCTGCTCCTTCCAGATATTTGATGCCCATATCTTTGAGTTTGATCAACGCATTTTCTACGCCATCCTGCATATACCCACGAGCAGTGCCCATGATGATACCTACTTCCTGAGCGTTGGTTTGAGAAAGGGCACATATGAAAATCAGTATACTTGCAAATAATTTCATTGGATATTTTTTAAAATGAATGACTTCAAATTTAAGCTAATAAATGGGTATAATGGTGGATATCTATTAGTATAATTTTGAAATCACCAGGCTAGTTGAATCTTTTAGAGTATTGAATACAATCATTTTATCCACATGCAGTACTTTTTTATTTTTTGCATGGTCATAGACGCTGTGAATATTTGGGTAGATGTAGGGAAGCGTCATATTTAGTACTTGTGAAAAGTTGATTATTTAAAAAACAATATATCCTAAACACTAATTTTGTTATGTTTAATCTGAATATTTTATAATGTCCAACAAACAAACTGCCATCAATACGACCTATTTCAGTATTGTAGGCAATTTCCTTTTAGCAGCCATAAAAGGTGTAGCAGGATTTTTTGGCAATTCTTATGCCTTGATTGCTGATGCTATGGAGTCTGCCACTGATATTTTTTCATCTGCCTTGGTATTGTTTGGATTAAAATATGCCAATAGACCTGCTGATAAAAATCACCCATACGGCCATGGTAGGGCAGAACCCCTGGTGACATTTCTGGTGGTGGGATTTTTAATTGTATCTGCCACGGTCATAGCATATCAAAGTGTAAAAAATATAAGGACGCCACATGAACTGCCTAAGGCCTGGACATTGATCGTCCTCGCAATATTAATAGTCTGGAAAGAGTTTTCCTTTAGGTTAGTGATGCGCAAAGGAGATGAAACTAACTCCTCTGCATTAAAGGCAGATGCCTGGCATCATCGCAGTGATGCCATCACCTCGGTTGCTGCATTTATCGGGATTACAATAGCTTTAATTTTGGGCAAAGGATATGAATCGGCCGATGATTGGGCTGCACTTTTTGCTGCAGGATTTATTTATTACAACAGCTATCTAATATTCAGGCCTGCTTTGAGTGAGATCATGGATGAAAATTTGTACGATGAATTGATCGATCAAATCCGTCATGTTTCGCTTCAGGTCGAAGGTATTAAGAATACAGAGAAATGTTTTATCCGTAAGGCAGGCATGGAATACCATGTCGACTTACATGCCAAGGTAGCCGCTACTATCTCTGTAAAAGAAGGCCACGATATTTCCCATAAGCTCAAAGACACTCTGAGAAAAGAAATTCCTTCTTTGGGTCATATATTAATCCATATCGAGCCTTACGAATCTTGATTGATTAATTTATTTTGGCTTCTTAAAGTTCTGATAGTTCGTAAGATAGATCTGGTACTAGCCTACAGGCAAGGTCCAAGGTGCTCTGTAAGAAGGTTTTATCAATTTACTGCCTTTTTCATTGAGCAATGTCTGACTGTCAGCATGCCAGGTCAACTTCTCCCCAGTCCTGTAGGCTATATTACCCAGGTGGGCTACCAATGCCGCATTTCGTCCCATTTCAATAGTACAATTGGTCGGTTTTCTTGATTGAATACAGTCCACAAAATTGCGGGTATGGGCATCAAGGCCACTGGCAGTACTACGGGATTCTGGTACAGCTTCTGTCAGATATTTACCATTTTCGATTTGAGGGATTACCTTCCACCGTTCTCTATTGATGGCAAGGATACCATTTTCGCCGATAAAAGCTACTCCCGGCAATCCCTGGTCCTCAAAGTATGGGCTGGTACCCATAGCCATAAATTGCTCCCACACCAACGAGAAGTTCCCAAAATCATAGACAGTTGTAAGCGTGTCAGGGGTCTCAGAGGCATCCAAAGGGAAGGCCATCTTGCCACCTATAGCCGCTACGGATATCGGATCGGATACATTCATTCCTCCCAAAACCATGTCCAGCATATGTACTCCCCAGTCGGTCATCAGGCCGCCTGCATAATCCCAAAAATATCTGAAACTGCCATGAAAACGATTTTCATTAAACTTTCTCTTCGGTGCCGGTCCGAGCCACATATCATAGTCCACCCCTTTTGGAGCATCTGTATCGGGTTTGATATCAAATCCTCTACCGTAATTGACATCAGCCCATGCTTTTACCTGGCGTATTTTACCCAACTTGCCTGTGCTAAGATAGACCAGAGCAGATATCCAATGAAGATCTGATCTTTGCCATTGACCGACCTGGACGACACGTTGATATTTATGAGCAGCAGCTACCATCAGATTGGCTTCATAGATGCTGTTTGCGATGGGTTTTTCGACATAGACATCTTTGCCGGCTTTGCAGGCTTCGGTCATGATGAGGCAATGCCAGTGATCCGGAGTACCTATTATGACCGCTTGAATCTCTGGCAGCGCCAATAACTTTCGGTAATCTGCAAATAACAAAGGTCTTTTACCTGTTTTCTGATGGATTTCATCAGCTCTTTTATTTAAGATGTTTTCGTCTACATCACAGAGGGCCGCGCATTGAACACCTTCGTTCTTGAGCATTGAACTCAGATCAGCCCAACCCATGCCTCTGCATCCTACGAGTCCGACTTGAATTTTTTCAGCTTCCTTGGAAGGCATTGAATTGGTACTCTGAGCGATCTTAGATATACCGGTGGCCAATGTTGCGGCACCCAATTGTTTGATAAATTTTCGTCTTGGTTTCATCCTGTTTAAAAGTATATAGAGCTAAGCAAAATAATTAATATTGACTGTTTCATCAAGGTTTAGAGTTTAACATTGTCTTCTTATAAGTGACACATCAATAATAGGCAAAAACCGAAATAGCGTCATCATACTAACGGAATTTAGCTAAATTTTAAGATCCGTTGTCAGCGGCCTGATAGAAGGCAAAGGACTGACACCTAAGCACCTTAAATACTTACTCACCGTTCACTCTAATCCCAATAGCCTACTGGTTCGATTGCGGCTGGCACGCACCAGCGCTTCGTCATCCTGGATTGATTGATGAAAGGATGGTATCCAGGTGCCCACTTGCTCTATCCAATTATCTTCGATCATGTCCTTTGCAAATCCTTTTTTTAATACATCCACCATGATACTCAGTGCGGTTGAGGCTCCCGGCGATGCCCCTAAAAGCCCTGCGATTGAACCATCATGACTGCACACGATCTCGGTACCAAATTCGATCATACCGCCTTGTTCGTCGTCTCTTTTAATCACTTGTACCCGCTGACCGGCGATACCGAGCTCCCACTCCTCAGACCGGGCAAGGGGCATATATTTTTTTAGTTCATTGATTCTGTCTTCGTGACTCAGGCTGAGCTGATGAATCAAATATTTGGTCAAAGGTAGATTATGGAGACCTGCAGAGATCATGGGTTTGATATTGTCTAGTTCGATAGACGAAGGCAGATCCCAAAATGAACCATGTTTTAAGAATTTAGTCGAGAATCCTGCAAAAGGTCCAAATAACAGGGCCTGCTGACCATTGATAAATCGGGTGTCAAGATGAGGTACAGACATCGGAGGGGATCCGACTTCTGCTTTGCCATATACTTTGGCCCAATGTCGCTTAATGATACTCTGGTTTTGACAGATCAGCCACTGGCCACTGATGGGAAAACCTCCGTATCCTTCAGCTTCCAGGATATTGGATTTCTCCAGCAACGGCAAGGTGCCGCCGCCTGCACCGATGAAAGCATAAGGTGTGCGAAGCACTATTTGCTCATTATCATTGGCCAGGTCGACAGACTCGATATACCAATGATCTTCATTTTTAAATATATCCTCTACCTGGTGGTTGGTATATACCGTGACCCCTTCCAGCTGACCAAGGTATTTAAACATCGCCCGGGTGATAGAGCCGAAATTGACATCAGTTCCAATGTCCATTCGTGTGGCAGCGATAGATTGATGAGTAACACGACCGTCCATGATGAGCGGCATCCATCGGGAGATCTCCTCCCATGAATCCGAATAACTCATATCACAAAAAAGCGCATTGTCGGTGAGTTGTTCATGCCTTTGTTTTAAAAAAGCGATGTTTTCATCACCCCACACAAAACTCATATGTGGCAGTTTCTGGATAAAAGTTTCCGGATCGATGATTTGTTTATTTTCTACCAGGTAGGACCAGAACTCTTTGGATCTTTCGAAGGCAGTAGCGATTTTTATCGCCTTGCTGATATCCACGTGGCCAGTGGATGACATCGGAGTATAATTGAGTTCACAGAATGCAGAATGGCCCGTCCCTGCATTGTTCCAGGCATCTGAACTTTCGAGTCCGACAGCGTCTAATTTTTCAAGTATGACAATAGATAAGAGTGGATTGAGCTCTTTTAATAAGATCCCTAAGGTACCACTCATGATACCCGCACCGATAAGGACGATGTCTGCTCTTAAGTTATTTTTCTGCATGGATTTTGAGCTTCCGGCTTTTTTTTAGTTCAAGACCAAATTCTTCTTTCCTGTTCGCTTTGAAGTCTTCCGCTAAATTTCCACCTTTTAAAATAGCTCTTAGACTTTTAATATAATTTGCGGTTAAAGGCCTAAGGATTAGATCATTATCTCTTTCTATCAAGAGGATGCTGCAGCCTGCTTCCAGATGGTACTTTTTTCGAAAGTGTAATGGTATTAATATTTTACCGTTACCAGCAACCACAACAGTTTCCATATTAAGTGAATTTTTAAAATAACAGGATTAATTTCTTAAAGTGCAAATTTAGCATTCCTCAGAATTTTAAGCCGAAATCACTCAAAAGGGCATTTACACTTACCTTTGCACCTTTATGAGTAAACACGGTCGCATTTTGGTCGCTATGTCTGGAGGTATCGATAGTACGGTAGCTGCCATGCTACTGCATGAACAAGGGTATGAAGTAGTAGGTATTACGATGAAGACCTGGGACTATGCCAATAGTGGTGGCAACAAAAAAGAAACCGGGTGCTGCTCACTCGACTCCATCAACGATGCCCGGGCTGTAGCCGTCAAAATGGGTTTTCATCATTTTATCATAGATATCCGCGAAGAATTTGGAGATTATGTGATTGATAATTTTGTTGAAGAATACCTTGCCGGCCGTACCCCCAATCCTTGTGTGCTATGCAACACACATATCAAATGGGAGTCTTTACTCAAACGAGCTGATGCGCTTGATTGCCAATCGATTGCTACAGGCCATTATGCCAGGATCAAAGATCTGGATGGTCGCAAGTATATATCCCGCGCTGAAGACACTTCTAAAGACCAATCCTATGTGCTTTGGGGGCTGTCACAGTCTTGCATGGAGAGAACTTTATTTCCTCTGGCTGAATTTACTAAGCCCGAAGTTCGGGATATGGCCTCAGAAAGGGGATATGACGAATTGTCTAAAAAGGCTGAAAGTTATGAAATTTGCTTTGTCCCTGACAATGACTACCGTGGATTTTTAAAAAGGCGCAAGCCAGAATTGGAAGCCAGTCTCAAAGGTGGCAAATACCTGGATATCCAGGGCAAAGAACTGGGCAGCCACGAAGGGTATCCGTTCTATACAATAGGCCAGAGAAAAGGCCTGGGTGTTCACTTCGGGGAGCCTATGTTTGTCACAGAGATCATCCCGGATAAAAATATTGTTGTGCTGGGTAGAGAAGAAGATTTGCAGAGCAATGACATGAAAGTCTATAGGACCAATTGGCAGAAATATGATAAGCCGGTAGAAATGGAATGTATCATCAAGATCAGATATCGTGATTCGGGCACCTGGGGTACTATTAAGACCAATGCAGATGGCACCACAGAGGTCAAGTTTAATGTAGCTGCTAAATCTATTGCACCCGGCCAATCTGCAGTATTCTTTGAAGGTGATGATGTCATAGGTGGTGGTATCATTCAATCAGGCAAACCCTTTTTAATGAACTAAATGGCAAGACTATTATATCTGTTTGTCATCATTATCCTGATTTCATGTGTGAAAAATGTGACAGAAGAGGTGGATATAGAGAGTGACAAGGCTTATTTTCCACTCCAGGTAGGTAAGTACAAAGAATACACTGTTGATTCCATCCTTTTTCGACAAGGTAGATTTTTAGATTCGGTTCGCACCCTGGTCAGGGAAGAAATCGTCAATATCACAAGCGATACAGTGGGTGATCTATACATTATTTTGAGATCTAATCGTAGGTTGACCACCGAGCCCTGGTCGCCTGCAGCCAGTTATACGGCACGCATTGCAGACTTCAAAGTCATACGCAATGAAGGCAATGTTCATTTTATTCCCATGGTATTTCCCATAGTCCTCCGTCAGCAGTGGGATGGCCTGGCACTCGTACAGACCGACCAAACTTACAATGTGCTAGGCGAATCCATAGAAATTTATCAAAACTGGGATCCCTTTCTCGTAGAAGCCGTTGACGAATCAGCTAAAATCGGTTCATTTCAGTTTGATCAGGTGATCAGTATATTACAGACAGATGAGGAGGACATTTTGGCCAAAAGATATTCTTTGGAGAAATATGCCAAAGGGGTAGGATTGATTTATAAAGAACTTACAGTACTTGATTGTAATAATACCATCAACCAATGCTCAGACAATGTTCCCTGGGGCCAGCGAGCCACCAAAGGATTTTTGCTCAAACAATTCATCACTAAGTATAATTAGGTGAAAAACGAATTTGAATCTCAATTGACCGCTATCGGTAGAGTCATTAAAACCGTTGGTTATAAAGGTGCTCTTATCATCGAATCATTTAATGGGTATGATGCCGTATGTGAAAATCTGGATAAATGTTTGATCCGGGTCAATGGTATCTGGGCTCCATTTTTTGTGTTAGAAATCAAAGATCATGGCGCGGACCTGGAAGTATTATTGGAAGATATTGATGAAAAGACTGCCAAACAACTCACTTTTCAGGAAATTTATGTGATGACCAAAGATCTGCCGGAACTGGAGGAAGACGAAGATGATGATGAATTGGACGGGTGGCTGGGTTTTACGATTATAGATGATCATTGGGGAATCATTGGAGTGATAGAAGAATTGAAAATACTGCCTGGACAAGAACTGGCAGTAGTCACTTATAAAGAAAAAAAAATATCCATTCCCCTGGTAGAAGATCTGATCTACGATCTCGATCTGGAGACTCAAACGATCAGGATGAATCTGCCGGACGGCTTGCTGGACTTATAAAAAATGTTCCACCGTACGAATAAGGTGCTTATCAGCGTGATGTCCTATCAACTTTTCTAATCTGTGACGGGCTTTTTCTCTGACATCATCATTGATATATGCAGCGATCAGTACCAGTGCATAGGACAACAGTCCAAGATCGTCTGTAAATCCCAGCACTGGAGTGAGGTCTGGTATGGCATCGATTGGACTGAGCAAATAACCTAATGCACCGATCACAATTGATTTGGCCCAAGCCGGTAAATCCTTACGTTTAAAAGCATAAAAAAGCAGCAAAGCTGAATACAATAGCCTAGTTCCGCCTTTTTTAAGAATTTGTTTGATCAATTTTACTTTTGTCATAAAAATCTAAATTACTATTATAACAAGATATCAGGGGTAATTAGTTGCTCTTTTAGACAGATTTGATGGTACTTTTGTAAGGTGAATCGAGTAGATAGTCGTTTAATTTATTACATACTTATATTTTTAATCTGCGCAAGTTGTAAGCCGGCGCTGGATATAGCTGATCAACGGCTTGAGGAAGGCACTTTTGTACTGCCCGGCTCTATCAGTATCACATCCAGTGTGGAGAATCATTATCCAGTGACTCTCCCGGGTATGATCTTCGTGCCTGGTGGCCAGGTGACACTTAGCGAACCCAGGTCACCTGCTGAAGTCACCGTAAGTGTGAAGGCATTTTTACTGGATAGTACAGAGGTCACCATTGCACAGTTCCGGTCATTTGTGCAGGCGACACATTATATCACAGATGCAGAAAAATTTGGCAATTCTGGAGTTTTTAGCATGGCCACCCGCGAATGGGCACTCATAGATAGTGCCAATTGGACTCGTCCAAGAGGATTAAACCTCCCTGTCGCCAAAGATGATGAACCTGTAACCCAAATCTCCTGGTTTGATGCTACTGCTTTCTGCAAGTGGAAAGGTAAGCGACTGCCTAATGAGATCGAGTGGGAACATGCTGCGCGCAATGGTCGCAATGATCAGAGCATCTATTCCTGGGGTGATGATTGGGAGACGGATACTTCCATCTTTGGCAATGTGTGGCAAGGTGATTTTCCCGAAGTCTTCAGAAATCTTGATGGTTATGAGACCGTTGCTCCTGTTGGTTCGTTTAGATCGTCTCCACTTGGTTTTAAAGATCTGTCAGGTAACGTATGGGAGTGGTGTGACAATTGGCGATTTGAGTATGAAGACCTGGCTACCGGTCACCATAGTCTTACAAAAGAAAAAGTAATTAAAGGAGGATCTTTTCTTTGTGCTCCAAATTACTGTCACGGATATGCCTTGAATTCACGGATGTTTACTACGCCGGAGACTAGTTTGTTTCATATGGGATGCAGGTGCGCCAAAGATGTTGAATAGAGGTATCCGGAAATCATTTAATGAATAGTCTTTTATCAAATTCAAATTTTTCCTTTTTAATGATTTTGACTTTTTTAAAGTCAGGATGAGCTGGGTTGATCAAAAAGTTATATTCCCCCGGTACGATCACAGAGGGTACTTTAAGTGTCAATCCCTCCATGGAGGATACAAATCGATCGCCGATCAGTTGAGTAGTATGTGCCGGAGGTATAGATTTCCAATCTGTTGGAAGTGCAGACGATAGGGTAATCAGTGAATGATCAGGTAGTTCAACGGAGATCAATTCGTAGTCCAGGGGTACATTTCCCAAGGGTGTATGAACAGCGATTTCTGCCGTACATAGTGCTCTTGACTCGCTACAGTATAACAAAGCAGTGCCTTTGCTATTCCAGCGACCCCCACTTTTTTCAGCTCCCTTGCCTGTAAGGTCATGGGCATAAATTGATTTGCTTAATCTGAATACGATCATGCCAATACACCATGCTCGATTCGAGTCAGTTCATCTATCAGAAGATTGATGCCAAACGTACTGTCAAACAATGATTTAGGTTTTATATTTCCCAGGGCAAGATTTTCGGTATTCAACCAGAGGTCAAATTTGGGCTCATTGCCAAATACTTCAGCACCTTTTTTGTACAATAATACTATCTCAATAAACTTCTCCGATTGAACAGGGGCCAGTGATTTTTTGTCTTTAAGGTAGCGCTGCATAGTGCGCTCAGAGATGTGCAGAAAATCAGCCCATTCTATCAGGCTTAATGAACTCTTTCGGGCATATCGAAGAAAGGTATTAAAATCTATTCCCTTCCTTACCTGCTCTATCAGGGACAAGATATTAATGTCATCTATCGAACTATAGGGTAGGTTGGTGTTAAAGATATTCAGTGCTTTCATCTCTAAGGGATATTTTAAAAGCAAAGATACGCTAATTGTCGGAGTAAAAGCGACAAATGTCGTTATAGCCTCGGTAAAAATGTAATCAGGGTGCTGGAGTAGCGACTTTTTCTTCGATCTTGGCCAATAGATTTTCCAGTAATTTTTTCACCTCTTTCATGGACTTGACTTGATCTCTGCCGAGTATCAGACTTTCGTTGCTTTGTTTTAAATGCCAGTCTTTTTTGTATTCGTAAGTGCTGAGTAATTTTAAAAAGCTTTGAAAAAATGGAGTTTCGAAAAAACTCGATTTGGCATTGCCAAGGAAATATCCTCGTAGCCTATTGTTTTTGAATAATATACGCTCCATCCCCAATCGTTTTCCGATCCATCTGATGCGCAGTCCCTCGAAAAGTTCGATAACCTGGCGGGGTAGGGGGCCGAACCGATCTTTTAATTTTTCTGAAAATTTGATAATGGCTTCTTCGTCTGTGAGCGCATCCAATTCAGTATAAGTGCTTAATCGCTCCTGAATGTTTTGAATATAGGTGTCAGGTATCAATAGTTCTACATCCGTATCGATTGTACAATCCCGTACATAATCTTTTTTCTGAGCCAATTCATCTTTAAATACCTCTTTAAAATCTTCCTCCTTGAGTTCTTGTATCGCTTCATCCAGTATTTTCTGATAGGTATCAAAACCTATATCTGATATAAAACCGCTCTGTTCTCCACCCAACATATTGCCAGCTCCACGAATGTCAAGATCCCGCATCGAAACATAAAATCCACTCCCCAGGTCCGAATATTCTTCGATCGTCTTGAGTCGCTGCCTGGCTTCGGAAGTCAGGGTTGATACCGGAGGAGCTATCAGGTAACAATAAGCCTTTTTGTTGGATCTGCCGACCCTACCACGCAATTGATGGATATCACTGAGTCCGAATTGATGAGCATTATGAATAAACATGGTATTGGCGTTGGGGATGTCCAGACCCATTTCTATGATATTGGTGCTGACCAACACATCAAATTTTCGATCGATAAAATCTAATAGAGCTTGTTCCAGATTTTTAGGTTCCAGTTGGCCGTGAGCGATCCCGAACTCGACGGAAGGGCACTGTTCGCGAAGCATCATAGTCAGCTCAGGAAGAGAAGCTACCCGATTATGCACGAAAAATACCTGGCCACCCCGATTGACCTCATAGTGTATGGCATCGCGGATAGTTGCTTCATCAAAGGTGATGCGCTCGGTATGTACCGGTTGTCGATTGGCAGGAGGCGTTCTCATCACAGACATATCACGGGCTGACAACAATGAAAACTGAAGAGTCCTGGGGATGGGAGTCGCTGTCAATGTCAGGGTGTCCACATTGACTTTGCGTTTGCGCAGTTTTTCTTTGGCACTAACCCCAAATTTTTGTTCTTCGTCTATGATGAGCAATCCCAGGTCTTTGAATTGCAGTTCCTGGGCCAGTAGGGCATGGGTGCCAATAAGAATTTCTACTTTGCCTTCTTTGGTGCGAGCCATGATCTCCTTCTTTTCTTTGGCACTTCTAAATCGATTGATATAATCTATTTTGACATCAAACTCCTTGAGGCGGTCGCTAAAAGTCTTATAGTGTTGCGAAGCCAGGATAGTAGTGGGTACCATTATAGCCACCTGCTTGCCGTCCAGAATGGCTTTAAACGCGGCACGGATGGCCACCTCGGTCTTGCCAAATCCAACATCACCGCATACCATTCGATCCATGGGGTATTCCTTCTCCATATCTGCCTTGACCTCTTGGGTAGATCGGAGTTGATCTGGAGTGTCTTCATAAATAAAGGAGGCTTCCAACTCATGTTGTAAGTAATTGTCCGGGGCAAAGGCATGACCTTTGCTAGCTCTTCGGGCCGCATACAGTTTGATGAGTTCCTGTGCTATGTCTTTTACCTGTCGTTTGGCTTTTCGTTTAAGATTGGCCCAGGTATCACTCCCTATTTTGTTTAGAGTGGGCTCCGTACCTTCCTTGCCTACGTGTTTGCTGATCTTATGAAGCGAGTGGATGCTGACATAGAGCAAGTCATTGTTTTTAAAAACCAGCCTGACGACCTCCTGGGTGCGCCCATTGATTTCTATTTTCTCCAAACCTGAGAACCTTCCAATACCATGATCGATATGGGTCACATAATCCCCTGGTTGCAATTCTTTGAGTATTCTGATAGTCAGTGCTGAATCTTTTTGATAACCTTCTTTTAACCTGTACCGGTGAAATCTTTCGAATATCTGGTGATCGGTATAACAAAGTATTTTATTTGTGGGATCCACAAAACCTTTATGGATGGCGATGGGTACTGGTAGCAATGAAATATCTGCCTTTAGGTCTTTGAGGATTGCAGCCAGCCTCACTAATTGTTTGTCATTGTCTGAAAAAATATAACAGGCATATCCTTCCTCCTTTCTCAATTTCAAATCCTGAATCAGTAGATCAAAATTTCGATTAAAACTGGGTTGTGGTTGCGACTGCCATTTGATGGTTAGGAGTTCATGGGTTTCCAGTTCGGGTTTTTCCTGGTAAAAAACCATATTATAAGCAAGTATGGATCCGGTGATTTCACGCGGAAACAAAAATGCCTTTTCTCTAAATATTTTAGAAAAGGTAGATTGTTGTTCATCTTCTTTGTCAAATACTTTTACTGAATGGCTTTTTTCAAAACATTCTTGTAACCGATCCAACAAGTATTGCATATCTGCAGCCCATATAGTTGACTTGTCCGGTAATATCTCGAATAGGGATACTTTGTCTTCATTGGCAAACTCAGTATGAATATTGGGCAAAATGCTGACCTTGGCGAGATGCCTGATGGAGAGCTGTGACTCCGGTTCAAAGATCCGGATACTTTCTACTTCTGTATCAAACAACTCTACCCGGTAAGGATAATCGTTGGCATATGAAAAAATATCTACAATGCCTCCGCGGATTGAAAACTCACCTGGTTGTGTCACAAAATCTGTACGCTGAAAACCATATTCTGTCAATAGGTCCATGACAAAGTCCAAATCCAATTGATTCCCTTTCTCTATCAGAATCCTGCTTTTATTCAGCGCCTTTGGATTGACTACTTTTTCAAACAACGCTTCCGGAAAAGTAACGATGCAAAGTGATTTTGAATTGGGATTGGCCAGTTGATTGATGACTTCAGTCCTTTCGATCACCTGGTTTTGCCTAATCTCTTCAAACTTGCCTGGTACCTTGAACGAATCAGGAAGGAACAATACCGGGACCTCCTTTTCAATCAAATGCTGCAGGTCATTATAGACATAGGCAGCTTCCTCTTTGGTCTTACTGATGATGATATGGGTCCCTTGATGGTGTAGAATGGTTGCGGCCAGGCAAAAGGATTCCATTGCACCGGTCATACCCGTAATGAATATTTTGGCCGGTGAGTCATTCAGAGCAGTTGAGATTTCAGTTACTCGCGCATCTTGCCGATAGGTACCCAGCAAGTGACTCAGATTTTCCACGAAGCAAAGATAGGAAAGTAGTAATGAGATCAACCGATTTATTGTCATGTATCTACAGAGTGGTCAGGTAGTAACAACAGATTTTTATTATTAGAGGTTTTTGAGAAAATTATTTATACTGTACTGATATTCTTACTGTTATGAAGTGTATTAGCGCCGAGTGCCATGAGTGAATAACTGTTAAAAAAGGTTCAATATGCAACCCTGCATGGATAATCACTTTCTTTGAAAGACATATAAATTCAAATCTTGAGAAACCAATTAATCAATATTATATCCTATTCATTATGAAAAAAATCTATCTATTTGCTGTCCTGGCTCTCATCAGTGTGTTATCATTCTCCTCCTGTGAAAAAATTGAAGGACACGGTCCCATCATCTCCGAAATCAGGAACCGGACAGGTTTTGAAGGGCTACGAGTCTCAGTATGTGGACAAATAAATTTCCAGGTATCCCCATTATACAAAGTGGAAGTATTGGCACAAGCCAATATACTTGATGAGTTAGAAACAAAAGTTGACGGTGCAGCTCTCGAAATTAAATGGTCCCATCCACTTCGAGTTCGCAATTGTGAGGACATCACCATCAATATATCTGGACCCAAACTTCGGTTTATTTCCAACAGTGGATCTTCAGACATTCAAGTACTTGGCTTTGTATCTCATCCTACACTGGAATTGACTAGTAGCGGGTCAGGTAGCATTAATATCGATCAGATCGAGATCTCCGATGAGTTGGAGGCTAAAATTAGTGGTTCGGGACAGATCTTCATAGCCTCGGGTTTGGCAGATAGGTCTACTTTGTATGTCAGTGGATCCGGTGAGATGGATTTAAGTCAAGTAGAGACAGCCATCAATAATTCTCATATCTCCGGATCTGGCAATGTGACTGTCAAAGTCAGTGAATATCTCGAAGCTCATATATCTGGAAGTGGTGATGTCTATTATTATGGTCGCCCACGCATCGAGACCAAGATCTCAGGATCAGGCAGGGTGAAGGGATTGTAATAAATTAGACGGTAGGGTCGAAGTTGTCTGCTGTTATCTGCTGGCAGTAACTCACATTTAGAGTCGGTTTTTCAACCTCGACTGGGTTAACGAGACTTACGAGTTCAAAATTTTTAAATAGGCAATCCAGTGCCTTACATGCTCTTTAAACTGGCTGGCCATGACTCAGGATATTTGGGCTCAATGATTTAAATCATGAACTACCCAGGCATTCAATAACTGGGATAAAGTCACTTCACCAAACGCAGGATGGATTCCAGGTCTGTTTAGGTCTGTTTGCTGGAAATCAAAAGCTTTAAGTCTCTCAAGGTTAGCCCTTCTTAAAATGCTAAAAGTGTTCAATAATTCGGTCAAAGATTTATCCTTATTACTTTCAAACTGCGCGTACCTGTCAAAGGGTGTAAAGTTTTTGTCTGCCTGATCAGACATAATCAAAGCTATTCGTTCGATCCAATCAGTTTTTTCCCCGTGGATTAAATGGCCTATGATATCGTAAGCACTCCAGGTTTGCTCACCTTCATTGGATTTACTCCAATCATCGGATATATTGTACAATAAATTGGTGAGCACCTGGGGAGTTCGCTCAAGTATCTCCATTGATTTGATAATAGAAAATTCCATATGGATTAACTTCAGGTTTAAAAGTCAAGTTTTTCTGTCGATCAAAGGTCAAAACAAGCCCAGATAAGCAAAAAAAAAGCCGTCACGATAACGAAACGGCTTCAGAAATTTATTTAGAGTAAGCTTATGCGTCACCAAATTTTTTGACCAGCCAGATCACAAACGCTACTGTTCCAAACAACCAACACAAACTAGCTAAAAGGCCTAAAAATCCACCTCCTAAAAATCCACCACCAGTCACAACTGCGGCAGCTATAATCCAAAGCAATAATCCTGCTCCCCAACCAAAAACACCAAACCACAACCACTTATTAACCGGATCTTGAAAATCTACAGCATTTTTAGCCATTTTTTTGGTCATGAACTTCTGAACCATCCCAATTCTCTTTTGAGTTCTTACCTGCTTTCTTTCAATTTTTTGAATTTCTTTGGCTTCAGCTTTGGTCAAAGCTTTAGAATTTACCATACTGATTTTCTTCTCAACTCCATTACCAGGTACCAGATTGGCTACCGTATTTGTCGCTAAAGATAATTGTACCAGAAGGACTAAGGACAAGGCAATGCTAAATAATCTACTTTTCATAACAGGTTTTTTTAAATGTTTCCGGTACGAAATTATAATTAATTCTTAAGGAAAAAGAAATATCATAGTTAATTTTTTTTCTTTTTTACCAAAGTATTCATACCCAAAAGCCATGCCAGAATAAAACAGAGGCCTCCCAGTGGTGTGATAGCCCCTAACCATGCGGGAAGATTAGGCATAAGGCTTCTTAAGGATAAGAGGTACAGTGATCCCGAAAATATCAAAATCCCTATCAATGCCATAATGGCGCCTTTATATAAGGTTTTGTCCAGTGGTTTCCATATTAGATAGCTTAATGCCAAAAAAGTATGATAGAAATGGTATCTGTTTGCAGTCTGATAGGTGGCCGCAGCTGCTTCATCCATATATGGTTTAAGAGCATGTGCTCCAAACGCCCCAAGCACCACTGCCAGAGCTCCAACTGCCATGGTGATCATCATTAAATTTCTATTTTCCATTGAATAGGCTTTTTATGTTGTTTTAATAATAATTCATTTGTTTTTGAAAAATGTTTGCACCCAAAAAAAGCCCCTCCTGCAAGGGGTGAAGGATGTGCTGCCTCCAGGACAAAATGTTTCATTTCATCGATCAATACCTTTTTGTTTTTTGCATAATTCCCCCACAACAAAAAGACCAATCCATCTTTTTTGGCAGAAAGTGTTTTGATCACTGCATCCGTAAAATCCTGCCACCCACTTTTTTGATGAGCGCCTGGCCTGGATTGCTCTACAGTCAGGATAGCATTGAGCAGGAAGACTCCCTGGTCAGCCCAGCTGGTCAAATCTCCGTGTGTGGCAATCGGGATCTGCAGATCAGTATTGAGCTCCTTGTAGATGTTTTTGAGGGAAGCAGGTATGGTAATTTGCTTGGGTACAGAAAAACTCAATCCCATTGCTTGCCCTGCTCCATGGTACGGATCTTGTCCTAATATCACCACCTTGACCTGATCGAATGGGCAATGGTCAAATGCATTGAATATCAGAGGACCCGGAGGATATATAATTTTTTTGTTCAATTTTTCCTGGCGAAGAAATGCCCGCAACTGTTGAAAATAGGGCTTTTCAAACTCGTCTTTTAATACATTTTTCCACGAAGGATGAATATTTACTTCTGCTGCCATTAATCAAATTAACTATCTATTATTCAATTATTTAAGTAGTAATAATGAGTTCGATTCACTTTCGAATTTTATTTGAATTCATTTTGTATCAAGGTGGTCATTACCTTATAGGCTTCGTCCCAGCCGGGATGATACTTTTTGAGTAATTCCATATGTTTTGCCAGTACCAGGTTATCTTTTCTTCGTGCCGGTCCAGTCTGTGCTTCTCTTGGGGACATGGTCTTAATTTTAGCGCTGGTCTCTTCGATGAGGGGCAGGAGGATGTCGAAATCTATATTTTGAGCTGCCAAAAGTTGGTATGCCATCAAATATAAATAATTCGGGAAATTATTGACCATGACAGCTGTAAGATGAATATATCCCCTGGTTTCATCAGAGATCACCAACACCTTTTTACTGATCAAAGAAGCAAGTGCTTTTATCATTCCTGCATAGCGGGGTGTGGATCCAGTCACCAATAAGGGGATATTGGCATAAGACATTTTTTTTGATTTGGTAAATGTCTGCAATGGATACAATACGCCATGATTTTTAAAATAAGGACTCAATACTTCACATCCTACGCTACCCGCTGTATGGACTATCAAAGCTGTCTCAGGAAGAATCGATTTTAATTGAAGGGTTACTTTTTCGATCTGGTCATCCTGAACGGCAATCAGGTAGAGATGTGCTTGTGTATTGAGTTCTTCAATGGAGGCAGTCCAGGCACAATGTAGTTTAGTGCCTAAAGATCTGGCGTGCGCCTTTGTTTTGCTAAAAACCTGTATTATCGGGTAATCTCTCTGGTTGCTGATCGCTTTGCCCAAATGAGTCGCTACATTGCCTGATCCTATCAATACTATCTTAAGCCTCAGGATGACAGCCATGGTCTATACTTTTCGTAACCATCGCCTGATACCACTGAGCAACAATCCAGCGAGCATCAGAAGTGTGCCAAACCAAAACATATTGATGCCGGGAAACAATATAGATTGGACAACTATCAAATCATTTCTGGGAGCTTTCTCTGCTATCTCCAGATCAATGCTATCATCACCGTGATAATCCAAAAATCCAATGGTTACACTTTCTTTCTGAGGATCTATTTTGAGACAAGTCAATCGGATTTTTTGATCAAAGTTATAATCATGCACCAGATGGATTTCACTCTTACGGATGATAAATATAGGCTCAGCAGGTACCTTTTTTCCTGATGGGGTGGTGATTTCCAATCGGGCACTGACAGCGATATCACCCTCTTTTGATGCATACCTGGCGGCGTCTATATTTTTGTCAAATCCAAGAAATTTTATATTGTAATCATCTATAGCTTCGGATTCATTTTCTTTTAATTCGAGTTCATGTCCCTGGGAGAGGGAGGGATAAAATGATTCAAGACTCTGAGGGCTGATCCTGACCTTAAGACCAAGATTGTTTTGAAGGTCAGGGAGGGTATAATACAGTTCTTCCCTCGAAATAATCGCGGGGTTGGATCTATAAGTCTGGCTATCATTTAACTGATGAAACTCAATATTTGCTTCGACAATATCATCCCCAGGTATCGGGATATAGTCTGGATGAGCAGTTTTATTTTTTGCCCCTGTATAGATGCCGAAAGCACCACTCAGGAAAAAAGTGTCCCCTACAGCTACATGATAGGATTGATATTTCATCGCAGCTTCAGATTTGTCAGCAGCTTCCCGGTTCATCATCGTTGGCGGCAACCAATTGACGAAAGTATAAAGGTCTTTTGTAAGGCTTCGGTGTATGGAAGGATTAGTGGAAGGTGCTTGATTTTCACTTCGGCTATATACTAAGGTAGGTCTTGATACAAAGGATTTGACCGTAGTGCCATTTTCAGCTTTCTGATCAAATCGAAGATCAAATTCCCTGTTGAACGGATCGAGCAGGGTGTCTCCCTGGTAGGTGACTTCAAAATCTTTGATCGTCATAGGTGCCCCTTTGATTAGCACCAGGTTTTTCATATAGTCATCCGTCTTAAACCCCTCTATCAGGTCGGATTGAGCGAAAAGATTGGTGGAGATGATCTGCTTATTCAGCCCGGTGGCCAGGATGCCGAGCACCATCAAACCAAAACCAAGGTGAGAGATCGCAGAACCGGCCATTTTAAGATTGCCACGTAGAAAGGTGACCAGGTAGGTGATATTGGTGACTATGGCAAAAATACCAGCGAATTGAAGCACAAAATGCTGCCAGGAGGGTTCGTTGAAAGCTTTGACAGAAGCGATAAATGCTATCGATGCCAATCCAAGTGAGATTGATATTAATTTTAAAAAGCGCGATTTGTATGTATCCCAATGTGCATCCTTGTACCTTAATAGTTCCGAAATGCCACTTAAGAAAGACACTAATACTGCGATCCAGAGCTGATACCTATTGTGATGTCCTATTTGATCCACGATCACCTGGCCGGTAAAGGAAGGACTCAATGATTTAGCTATTTTATTGAACACCGGCAAGGAGGTAGAACTGGTAATCAATACCGCTGAAAACAATAAAATCATCGCCCCGATAAACATCCAGTATTCACGGCTATTGATTTTATCTTCCTCTGTAGGCTTTTCGATGTATTTTTTATTTCTAAAGAAAAGGACCATCCCAATCCCTGCAAAAACCACAGCCATTAATACCAGCTGCCATTCCAGGCCCATGTCAGTGAAGGCATGCACACTCGAATCACCCAGGACTCCACTCCTGGTTAGATAAGTAGAATACAATACCAGTATAAAAGCCAATAGATAATAAAGATAGGTGGTGCCAATAGCTCTGTGTGTAGCCCTGGCTATCATATTGGTGTGAAGTCCTGCCACCAGCATGATCCATGGCACAAGTGACATATTTTCTACAGGGTCCCAAGCCCAATATCCACCAAAACTCAACGCTTCATACGCCCAGGCGCCTCCCATCAATATGCCAAGACCAAGGATAAATGATGAAAAGAGTGCCCACTCTTGAGCTGGTTTGAGCCAGGCACGACTCTCTTTTTTATACCAACCGGCGAAAGCAAATAGAAATGGTACTATCGTAGCTGCAAAGCCAAAAAATAGGGTAGGAGGATGTATCGTCATCCAATAATTTTGTAGCAGAGGATTGAGGCCATTGCCTTTAATCAAAGATACATAATCGGGATTTTGGAATAAAGGTGCATTATAGGTCTCCCTCACGAGGAGGCTGGGGCTGGATCCTATTTTGATAATATGCTCCCCCCATCCCAAGTAGAGGCCCAACAACATAGAAAAAAGAAATACCTGGAGTAAACTCAAAATGCCCATAACAGGACTTTCCCATTGTTTGGAGGTCTTGATCAATATGAGACCAAGGACCACATTCCAAAACATCCAAAGTAAAAAACTACCTTCCTGCCCTTCCCAAAAAGCGGCAAATATGTATTTAAATTTAAGATCATCTGAGATATGATGTCTGACATACTCATACTCGTAAAAATGATGGATCATGGCATAGAACAAAAGCCCGACCGTGACCCATACCATGATGGATTGAGCTAAAAACGAATATCTGGCATATTGCAGCCAATTACTTTGATTGGTACGGGCAGATCTGAAGAATGCTATGAAAGCATTGAGGCTGGCTAAAAAGCCGAGGATTACGGCAGCATGAATGATATATCCAACCCACAGATGTTCACCTACATAATTTATGGGCGGCATCTTAGATTTGTTTTTTCATGTAGATTTCTTCGTCTTTGTATTTAGACGGGCATTTGAGTAGAACTTCATTGGCGACGAAGTCATCTCCTTTCATTTCACCGGTCACTACGATTTGTTCTGACCTGTCAAAATCCTGAGGCTTGCCCTGCAAAAGGATGACTTTTTTCTCCTGGCCTTTTGGGTCTCTTAGGTAAAAAGAAAAATAATTTGGGTTTTCTTCAGGATTGTAATACATCTCCTTGTCTTTGGCTAGAAGACCAGCTACTTTGACTCTTTGGTTGCGTTGCGTAGCCTCAGCAAAAGTGGCATAACTGCTCACATCCCTGGACAGAGAAAAAAATATACCGATACTCACCAAAATAAGTATGCCGGCGATGATATTGAACTTATTCATATTGAAGGTTGATCTTCGCAAATTTACGCTTAATGCCAGTCATATTCAAAATTTACTTATGGCTCCACCAGATCAAAAAACAGGTAGTTCAACTGGCTGCAAGATTCCGTCAAGCTAGTTACATAACAATTATTTCATATACAAAAAGGAATAGATGGGCTTAATAATAGTAATTTAGGGTTCTAAACACTTCATTATGCGCTGGAGAAAATTTGATGGAACCACCATAGAACCTCCAATCCTGGATGCAGTAGAAGCTACCCTGGTCAGAGAATCTGAAGCAGGCAATAAATTAAAGGTCTGTATCGGTACAGACTCTGAAGTGAGGCAAGATGGTATAGAGTTTGCAACCGTCATCGTTTTTTTGAGAGAAAAAAAGGGAGGATTTATGTTTATTCGAAATCAGCATAAGTCTAAATTGATGAGCATAAAAGAGCGTATGATTACAGAAGTCTCCATGTCTGTAGAAATAGCTTACCATCTTTGTGATTTGTTGGATCTGTACCATGTCGAGTTGGAGGTCCATGCTGACATCAATACGGACCCTCATTTTAAATCTAATGAAGCCTTAAAAGAAGCCATGGGCTATATATTAGGTATGGGTTTTGTCTTTAAAGCCAAACCCGATGCATTTGCTTCGAGCTACTGTGCTGATAAAGTAGTTTGATTTTCAACCCAGTGCCCATAGTCATCCGTGCAATTTACAGCTGACCATGTAATGGCTGGTAATTGATAGGGATGATGCCTGGTAATCGCTTTAATGACCTCTGGCACTAAATCCGGCATCGTTTTCATGATCACTAAAATTTCATTTTCGCACTGGCTTTTATCTTCCCAATAGAAATAGCTTCTGGCTTCGATGAGGTTGGCACAAGCGATCAATTTTGATTGAACCAAATCCAGAGCGATATGATCCGCAACATCTTTGCCCGCATAGGTAGTGTGTATCTCTGCGATTATGACCATGGCTGTTGATGATAGTTGACCAGGTTGTCCATAGGTCGCGCAAGAATATTGCCGCAAATCAATCGATTTTCTTCAAGACAGGCTTGTAAAAAGGTCTTAAAATGATAAGCTACAGAACCTACAAAATGTATGGGGGTGGTATGATAATCCTGGTACTTTGACAGATTAGCATCCACCAGGTCCTGAAAGTTTTTTTTCATCAACTTTTGAATAAATGGATGCTCTATGTGGAGAGAAGCAAAGGGCATGAAGCTGGCCAGGTAGGTATTGACCGCTCTGGTTTTATCATATAATTTTTGCAATAACAATTCATGGCGGCCACCTACAAATGTTTCAAAAGGAACGATCAAATCTGAAGGCATATCCCTGAAAAAATAAGCCCTGATGATCAGTTTGCCAAAATAATTGCCACTGCCTTCATCGCCCAGCAGATAACCAAGATTAGGTACTGAGTCGATAAAAAGCTGTCCATCATACAGACCACTATTAGAGCCTGTCCCTGTGATGACAGCAATGCCTTTTGATGTTCCGCACGTAGCTCTGGCGGCAGCTAGCAGGTCAGTCTCTACCTGAATAGATGCATGTGTAAATACCCTGGACAATAAACCCTTTACTTCGTTTTTTTTAGATTGCTCACCACAACCAGTCCCATAATAGGTTACTTGATTTACCTTTTGATTAATGTGGTGGGGTGTTTTTTTTATTAATTCGGTATAATAGGAGTCATGATCATGCGTATAAGGATTAAACCCTGATACTTCCAGATATTGCACCTCCCCATCCGTTGAAATAAATGCCCAGTCTCCTTTGGAAGCTCCACTATCACAAATTGCAATCATGCATCAATAACTTATATTAGAAAATAATGTTACAAACTTAGCATTTTCTCTTGGTCTGCCGATGATTTTCCAGTTTCCATCATATTGAATCATAGAAGGAAAATATTTTCTTCCGACCGAAATCACATCTATATCCATCATCACATCAAAAGAATAGGCAATTGTCTTGCCTATGATCCGGTATTTTCTTTTTACAATTTGATGAGTGGACTGGTCAAACCAGGTCTGCAATTTTTTGATCACTGTTTTGCTTTCTTTTTTATCCCTGTATTCTGGTTTTAGGTCAATGGTGAATCGATAACAAGCCTGTTGGTTAATTTCCTCAAAGGCAATGGAATAGTCATAATATTGCATCATATCCTTTTCAAAAATAGTGGTCTTACTACCCAACAAAGGCACTCTGACATCTACTCCGGGAGAAAACATGAGTTTTTTTAATTCTGCTACATGCCGCTCCATCCCTTTTGGTTTATCTTCATTTAGCGACGATACAGTATCCACACACGACAGACCGTGTGTAAAAAATAATCGATCATATAACTTGGCGGTATAATAATGATAGTCACCTGTTTTCTCATAAAAATCACCTTTAACCACCTTGTCTGATTCAATCATCTGTCTGCATGGAGCAGTATAGGTTTGCCTGGCTCGGCTGTTATAGGTAGCGGCAGGTTGCTTTTTTTTAGGAAAAAATTCGACCCAATTTGAAAAATCATAAGAAGCGGATCGTAGATTTTTAAAAGCGGAATAAAAACTTTGATCAGTTACGATATAGGTTATAAAACTGTCTATATCTAGCTCCTGCTGGCTGGCAATTACGGTGATAGAATCAAGTGTGATAAATTGTTTGATGGCATCAATATCTTGTCCTTGCAATCTATTATCGAACCCAAGAAGTATTAAGGTGAATAAATAAATACTTTTAAATAAATAAGTCATAATAGATCGACCATTTATTCTTCGAGCCAAAAATCCTCCATATCTGTTGCAGAAGGATCTTTAAAATCATCGATGTCACGACGCTCTTTTTTGGTAGGTCTGCCTACGCCTTTATCTCTGACTTCTGCTGCTCCTTTACCAACGAACCAGGATTTGTATTTATTGAGTTCGTCCTCAGGAGTAAGATTTTCATAATAGTTTTTCGCCAGGGTGGCGCTGACTCTTTTTTCTAATAAGTCTTTGACTTTAATCTGTAATCTGAATCCTTCTTTGAATACAATCAACAGGTCACCCACTTTAATATCATGGGAAGGTTTGAGATAGGATTCACCTAACTTGACTTTTCCTGCTTTGCAGGCATCCGTAGCGATGGTACGGGATTTGAATAACCTGATGCTCCAAAGCCATTTGTCCACTCTTACACCATCCATGATTATTTGGAATAATTTTATTTGTATTTAATGGAGAGAGTTATACTCCCATCCGGTTTCGTTTGGCCAGGTATGCCTGTAGTATAGGTTTGTACCCTTTAGTGATATCCGCTTCGATGAGTTCGATTTTAAATTGCAGACAATTCATTCGGATTTGTTCCTGCACTTTAGACATTTGAAGACGGTATTCTTTCTCTACTTCTTTCGGCCGCAACCTGATTTTTTCTCCCGTCTCAAGATCTATAAAGAGGTGTGGCCGGTTTTCGTATTGAAATTCGATCTCTTTACTATGATCCACTGTGTGGAATAATATCACTTCATGTTTATTATGTTTAAGGTGCTGCAAGGAAGCGAATATCTCATCCAGATGGGTTGGGTCTTCCATCATATCCGAAAAGATGATGACCAGGGATCGTTTGTGTATCCTTTCCGCAATTTCGTGCAATACTTCTGCTGCGTTGGTGGTACGGAGTTCGCCTGGTTGTTGTAATTGTTTTTCAAGATGACTCAATAATAGTTTGTAATGGGCCGTACTCGATTTAGCTTCCGTATGGATTTTTAAGGTGTCATCAAACAAGTCGAGTCCAAATGCATCACGTTGTCTGCGAAAAATATTCATCAAAGAGGCAGCCCCCAACGCCGAAAAAATAAATTTGTTTTGAGTATCATTGGCATCATGGAGGCTACTGATTGGAAACTGCATCGAAGAGCTCGCATCGATCACCAATTGGCATCGGAGATTGGTCTCTTCCTCAAAACGCTTGGAGTACATTCGATCAGTGCGGGCATATACTTTCCAGTCAATATTGCGGGTGCTTTCTCCTTGATTGTAGATCCTGTGCTCTGCAAACTCCACTGAAAAACCATGAAATGGACTTTGGTGCAGACCTACGATAAATCCTTCCACCACCTGATTGGCCAATAATTCTAATTTGCTTATTTCCCTGAGTCCGGGTTGTTCTAATGATACCATGTACCTTCAAAGATATGGATTTGTATTGTTGTGGTGGGGAAGACAATTCATCAGATCAGGTGTCAGAAGCACTTTTTAAGAATTATCCATTCGGTTCACTATTTTTATACTATGAAATCAACTGTTTTAGGATTAAGAACCTGTATCATTAAAGTAGCGAATCTGCACGCAGCCAAAGCATGGTATACTGAGGCTTTCCAAGCGGAGCCTTATTTTGATGAACCTTTTTATGTTGGTTTCAATATTGGCGGTTATGAATTAGGTCTGGATCCTAATGGATTCAATGAAGCATCCCTGTCTAACACGACGATTTACTGGGGTGTAGAGCAGATTCAGAATGAGTTTGATCGCCTTCTGGGCCTGGGTGCTACTGAAATCGAAGCTCCAAATAATGTCGGAGGAGAATTGATGGTAGCTACAGTGTCTGATCCCTGGGGAAATTTAATAGGGTTGATCTATAATCCTGAGTTTAAACTCGAATAATTAAGCTTTAAGCTGTTATAAAGCGAGTTTTAAAGATAGACTGTGACTACCACTCCAGGGATTGCTTGCCCGAAAGCCATAGTCAATACCTAATCGCTGTTTGCTGTCTTTTTTGAAGGGAGCTTCGATGCCAAACCCAGCGGATAGACCCGTATAGACATTTTTTTCATCGGCACCACCTTGCGAAAGTTGATGTTTATACCCCCCTCGCAGGTAAAACACTTTATTGAATCCATATTCAAGGCCTCCACCTATTTCGTCACTGGAAAAGGAATTTGCGGTAAAATTCGCCACAATCGATAATCGATTTCTTTTGTCAAAATTTAGGTCATAAGAGGTACCAATATTTAACAAAGAGGGTAACTCAAATCCGGCAGACCGTTGGTCAAAAGTCAGATTATAGGGTACATCTCCTTCCGGACTGTTGCCTTGAAATGATAGGCCTTCGCCATTAAATCGCATCGGCGAACCTACATTGCGAAGGGAGATTCC
>OBID01000188.1_pt1 | contig 27381 bp, 11 predicted proteins | sample 1519781 | NCBI WGS metagenome assembly OBID01 (sample SAMEA3991478, study PRJEB22521) | metagenome | biome: anthropogenic terrestrial biome; feature: sewage plant; material: sludge | place: Sweden | collected 2012-09-26 | reverse complement strand
GGGAAGATACATTTTCGTTTGCTGCTAAGGAATGGATCTTGTTCGATTGCTTTATCATGATACAAAAACTTACGTTGAGAATCTGCCCAACTGTTGTAGAATAATGTATTATCAAGGATTGACAAATACTTGTCAGCTACTTTATAGGCACCAAATATCAGATTAGTCTGGGCAAGTCTTTGAAAACAATATGGACTAACGTCTCCCATGCTCTCATTGGCTTCGAAAGCCCAATGTTGAGACATTGCTATACATCCCATTGAAAAGTATTCGTCACTCACTAACATGGCAACATCAGGACTTGTAATATTGTCGGAAAGATAAATACTTGCCAATCCTTCCTGTGGATAGTCCAGAAGATGTTCTGCCAACTCACCTTTTTCAGCAAGAGCTATGTTATGACATACCTGAAATAGATAATTAGACATATCCATGTTTTCGCTCAGTTTTTTAATATTGTCCCATTGCCTCATTCGAAGATAATAGGTGAATCGCATAAAGGTCTCTTCTTTTGGTACGTATACCGATTTATAATTAAAATAGCCAAAAACAATAATTAATAATATCTGTAACGTCTGAAATATTTTTGTTCTCGTTAATTGTAGATGGTCTACCTTTTTTAATAATAAACATGTCATATATAATATTGCCATAAGGATCCATGACTGGTAAGCAAAAGACGGTGCATCATCCGACTGATAGAAATAATAATCCAGCAAAAACAGATTTTTATAATCTCCGGCAAATCCAAGACAAACACTGATGGAAGCCATGATGAATACAAAGAGGATCGGTAGTATGTAGTAATAAGAATGGCGTATATCAGCAAATAAACCATGTAGAAGTACACAGACCGCAAAAAGTGTTGCGACCGGACCTACTGTGACAAATAATACAATCGAAGTTATGACAGAATAAAATATTCGAACTTTTAACGACTTTTTGATCGTATAATAGTATAAAGCGACAACCATAAACATAAAAGCGACACTTCCCGCCATATTATACTTATTGTTAGTGATTTGCAAGAATAGCAACGATAAGATTGGTAATAAAGACAAATATGTAAGATGGGAATGAGGTATGATATAATCTATTATCCTACTAAGATAATATGCAGTTACCAACAAAAGTAAAGATAATAACAAGGCTCCACAATACGGAAGACAGAAAAACTGCACAAGAAAATCCGCCGACAAAAAAGCGAGACCGCCTGGTTGCAATAATACATTCTTTATAAAAGATGATTCATAATAGAATGTTTGCCATTGTTCCATATAAAAAAAATGGTATTGCGCTATGATTTGTATAAATGCAAATAAAAGCAAAAAGATCGCGGTCCAAATAGTGATGCGATTGTACTGGCGTTTGGATATTAAGGTGTTCATGGATAATGTTGTATTTAATGGAACAAATTTACATATAACTTTCTAATTTAGCAAATAATTATATTGAATTTATCACCGAATTTCAGTATAAATGTGTTGTCTTCTTTATTTTCTCTGCATTAATTGTCAAGTTGTTACGTCAGATAAAGTTCGTGTTACACAATAATTAATCGATTAAATACATCTTTTATACTTTTGCAACCTGTAAATTAGAGTTTAATAGCACAATCTAATATGTCTTAAATTAAAAACAAGCAATGAAACAAGAACCATTATTGAAAAGAGTTCTCCCTATTGTTATGCTGTTGTTGGCATTTTGCCTCAACATGCACGCGCAGGGAGGAATCTCAATTAAGGGTACCGTGGTGGACAAAAATAATGAATCCATCATTGGTGCTTCGGTCGTAGTGAAAGGCAAAGGTAATGTAGGAACAGTTTCCGATTTATCTGGTAATTTCGCGTTAACAGTGCCTAGTGCTAATTCTGTGATAGTCGTTTCGTATATCGGAATGAAATCGAGAGAATTAAAGGTAGGAGGAGTCCGTAATTTTAAAGTGCGGCTTGACGAAGACAATGCACAACTTAACGAAGTTGTCGTTGTAGGTTACGGTCAGCAGAAGAAAGCCAGTGTGGTAGGTGCTATAACCCAAACCACAGGTGATGTACTGAAACGTGCAGCTGGTGTGAATGATATCGGTGCTGCCCTGACAGGAAACTTGCCTGGTGTCGTAACGACAGCCAGTACGGGTATGCCTGGTGACGAATCTCCACAGATCGTCATCCGTAGTGCCAGTTCATGGAATAACAGTGATCCGCTCGTATTGGTAGATGGTATAGAGCGCCCTATGAGCAGTGTGGATGTCAATTCCGTACAGACAATTTCTGTATTGAAGGATGCCTCCGCCACAGCCGTTTATGGTGTGAAAGGTGCTAACGGTGTTATTCTGATTACCACTAAGAGAGGTGAAGAGGGACGTGCACGCATTGATGTGAATGCCACAATGACGATGAAAGCTCCTTCTTTTTTGCCTACCAAGTATGATTCTTATGATGCTCTGATGTACCGTAACACAGCCATTGAGCACGAGTTGGCTGTTTCGCCTTCTTCATGGAGCAAGATTACGCCGCAGTCTACAATAGACATGTATCGTAATCAGACCACGTTGGAACAACGTGAACGTTATCCGAATGTGGATTGGCAGCGTGAACTTTTCCGCAATTTCGCCATGTCATACAATGCTAACGCCAATATATCCGGAGGTACGAAATTTGTGAAATATTTCGTTTCTGCCGATTATGTCCACGAAGGTGATATCTTCAAGCAGTGGGATAACGGACGTAACTATGACACCGGTTATGGATACAATCGTTTGAATGTACGAAGCAACTTGGATTTCCAATTGACAAAAACTACCAAATTCAGTATGAATGTTGCTGGTTCTGCCGGTGAAAAACAGTCGCCATGGAACAATGCCGGTCAAAGTGAGTGGCAGATAGCTCAGCAGTGGGCAGGTGTATATAATATTGCACCGGATGTATTTCTTCCCAAGTATTCTGACGGTTCATGGGGATATTATCCAGCCATATCCAATGTATCCAATTCCGCAGAGAATATGGCTGTATCAGGTGTGATGACAACCACTACTACACGTATCAACACCGACTTCACCCTTACACAGGATTTGAGCTTTATCACCAAGGGACTCAGCGTGAATGGTAAAATAGCTTGGGATAACGTGTTCGTTGAAAACAACCGCGGTATCAGCGATCTTTATCATGACGCACAGCATAAATGGATAGACCCGGAAACAGGTAAAGCATATTATAAAACCGATTATGATAATAACAATAAGTTCGACTATATGCAAGGTGTGCTCTGGACAACACAGAACGGAAGTGTCAACGATGGTGCCACACAGCGTAATCTGAACTATCAGATACAGTTGAACTGGGCCCGTCAGTTCGGTCTGCACAATGTGACAGCCATGGGCCTGTTCTCCCGTCAGGAGACAGCTTGGGGTAGTGAGGTTCCTCATTATCGTGAAGACTGGGTGTTCCGTGCCACATATAATTATGCCAACAAATACTTTATAGAATATAACGGAGCCTACAACGGTTCTGAAAAATTCAGCAAAGCAAACCGTTTCGGATTCTTCAATTCAGGCGCTATCGGATGGATGATATCAGAAGAAAAGTTCATCAAGGACAATCTGAAGTTCTTGGATATGTTGAAAATCCGTGCTTCTTATGGTGAAATCGGTGATGATAATGTTGGTAGTCGTTGGTTGTATATGTCACAATGGGCTTACGGCGGAAACTCTTCTCTTGATACCAATCATGGTTCAAGTCCATATTCATGGTATAGAGAGGCTTCCGTAGGAAATCCTGATGTAAAATGGGAAACCGTTAAGAAAACGAATATTGGTGTAGATTATGCGGTTCTAGGTGGCATGTTTGCCGGTAGTGTGGATTTCTTCCACGACAGACGTGTGGATATTCTCTTGGGTGGAAGTTCACGTGCTGTTCCTTCTTATTTCGGAACAACACCTCCGACAGCCAACCTCGGTGAGGTAACCACTCACGGATATGAATTTGAATTGCGTTTTAACAAACAAATCAATAAGGACCTACGTATTTGGGCCAACTTTAATATGACTCATGCCATTAATAAGATTGTGTTCAAAGACGATCCACAGTTGTTACCTGACTATCAGAAACAAGCTGGTAATAGTATTGGTCAGTATACATCTTATATTAGTTCAGGCTATTGTAACACTTACGACCAGTTGTATGGAAGTACAAGGCATGATGCCAACGATGCCCAAAAATTGCCAGGTGATTACAATATTGTGGATTTCAATGCCGATGGAGTGATAGACAGTAAAGACGTTGTTCCTTACGGTTATTCCGGCACCCCACAGAACACATACAATGCCACTATCGGTTTCGAATGGCATGGTCTGAGCGCTTTCGTACAATTCTATGGTGTCAATAATGTGACACGTGATGTACAGTTGACAAGTTTCGGAAGCAATCTTGACAATGTATACGATCAGGGCTCATGGTGGTCCAAGTATGATACCAGTGCTAATATAACGGTACCTCGCTGGAACTCGCAACCAAGCTACAATACAGCTACACAATATCTATATGATGGTTCATATATCAGACTGAAAAATGCAGAAATTGCATATACATTCAGTAATCAGTTGACAAAGTGTTTAGGTATCAACAATCTGAAGATATTTATCAATGGTAATAATCTATGGGTATGGTCAAAGATGCCGGATGACCGCGAATCCAACTTTGCCGGAGCTGGTTATATAGGTGCCTACCCTACTATGAAACGTTATAATTTAGGTATCAAATTTTCATTATAATTATGATCGAAATGAAAAATATATATAAACTTTTAATTAGTGGTGGACTGCTCTGCTTTGCGATAGGATTCACATCCTGTGAGTCGTATCTTGACAAAACCGCAGACTCTACTGTATCAGAAGATGATGCATTCAAAAACTTTACGAACTTCCAAGGTTTCGTGGAGGAAAATTATAATTGTATCCCTGATAAGTTGAAAAACTACTGGACTACAACATGGAACTGGGGAGATGATGAAGTGATGGACCCGCAGGATTCATGGCACATGCTGAATCAAGTTGACCAAGGTAATTTCTGGGCTTGGCAGGCTGGCAAGATGGGACAACCAGGACAATGGCTTGATAAACCTAGTACAAATCCCACCTCAACAAACAAGTTCGATCACGCCCTCTGGCCACATGCATGGTATTGCATCCGCAAGTGTAACATCGGTCTTGCTAATCTTGACAAAATGACAGAGGCTACACAGGAAGAGAAGGACCTCATAGCTGGACAGCTATATTTCTTTCGCGCCTGGTGGCATTTCGAACTCATGGAGTATTTTGGAGGAATACCTTATATTACGTATGTATTACCTTCTAGTGGTTCACTTACTTTGCCACGTCTTACATATAAACAATGTGCAGACAGTGCAGCAGTAGACTTCCGCAAGGCCGCCGATCTTTTACCAATCAATTGGGACGAGACAACTGCCGGAGCCAATACAAAAGGCAAAAACGACCTACGTGCTAATAAAATTATGGCTCTCGGTTATCTGGGAAAGAACTATCTGTGGGCAGGAAGTCCTCTGATGAAGGACGGTGCACAGACTGGTGGCGCAAATACTTATGATTATGACGAGACCTATTGTAAAAAGGCAGCCGAGGCTTTCGGCGAACTTTTGACATTGGTAGAAGGCGGCAAAACACAATACGCATTGGCTGAATTCAAATATAAAGATGTCTATAACCATGTAAGAGCCAGTAATGCTAAATCATGTTTCAGCGACTTGTTCTATACCACGGGACAAAACTGGTTGATGCCTGGTTGTTGTGAAGCCATTTTCCGCGGACCTTCTCCCGACTATAACGGTAGTAACTGGGGAACAACAAAGACATTCGGACCTACAATTAATAATGTCGTAGAAGGTGGAGCTTGTCACATGCCGACAGCCAATTATATTAATTATGCATACGGTATGGCCAACGGACTGCCCATCACTGATCCTAATTCAGGTTTCGATCCTAAGCATCCGTTCAAGAACCGTGACCCGCGTTTCTATCACGACATTGTGTTCGATGGATTCAAATATGTCAATTCATCTATGCCGGCAGATATGGAATATCTCCGTTATTGCGGACTTGCCACCAACGGTACGATGCGTGATGCACAGACAGGCTCTCGGACAGGATATTTCTATCAGAAAATTACACCGCATCAGGCTAACAAATATGATGGACTGTACAACTGGTCAGGTGCTCTGCACGTATATCTTCCATATATGCGTTTGGGCGATATATACCTGATGTATGCCGAAGCATGTGCTGCATTCGGTGGAGCTACAGGAAAAGCATCCAACTTTACAAAAACAGCAGAAGAGTCAATCAACACACTCCGTGATCGTGTAGGTGAAGGTCATGTGTCGGCAGGCTATACAGCCGATAAAAACAAGTTCATGGATGAGGTCCGCAGAGAGCGTGCCGCCGAACTTGCATTCGAAGGTTTCCGTTTCAACGACCTGCAGCGCTGGTTGCTATTGACAGAAAAGCCGTACACGGTAAAGACTTCACAGGAATTCAAGAGAGTAGAGCCGGACAGCTATTTCACATCAGGCAAAGATCCAGCCAATGCAGAAGTTGCAGACTGGTCGGAAACTACTATTTTAACACGTAATTTTGGAACAAAACATTATTGGTTCCCTCTCAAGGTTTCAGATACCTCCATGTATCCTGAATTCGGACAGAACCCTGGATGGTAATTCCAATAAGCAATATGTGTAATTCATAACAAAAACAACAATGAAACATATAAAATCAAAATTCATTATAGGAGCCTCTTTCGTATGTCTGCCTTATGTGGTGAATGCTATGACACCGGCAAACGAAAACAGCGATTCGCTCGAAAATGCCAAAGTGGAGACTGTACAAGTAGCCTACCAGAAGGTGTCGAAGAGCGACATATTGGGCGGAGTCTCAGTACTTGACTATAAAGGGTTGACCGATAAGAACTACAATACATATAGTCTTGACAACATGGAGGGATATGTTGGCGGTTTCAACGGAAACTCAATGTGGGGTATGGGCAGTTATCTTGTTCTTGTGGACGGTGTGCCCCGCGATGCGAACAATATTCTCCCTACAGAGATAGATCAGATTACATTTCTGAAAGGTGCGCAAGCTGTAGTCCTCTATGGTAGTCGTGCGGCAAAAGGTGTGATGATGATCACTACAAAACATGGAAACGAGGGGAAACTGAAGATAAATCTTCGTGGCGATTTTGGACTGAATACAGCGAAAAGCTATCCTAAGTACCTCGGTTCAGCTGAGTATATGTCGTTATACAATGAGGCACTTGCCAATGACGGTAAAGCAGCCTTATACACAGCAGATGATATATATAACTACGGTTCAGGTCTGAATCCGTATCGCTATCCGAATTTGGATATGTATTCTTCTGATTATATCCGTAAAGCCTATACCCGCGCGGATGCCAACATCGAGATTTCGGGTGGCGGCCGCAGAGCACGCTTCTATGCCAATATCGGTTACTATCATATAGGTGATGTGTTCAAATTCGGTGAAGCCAAAAACAATGGTACAGACCGATTGAATATTCGTGGTAATGTGGATTTGCAGATCAATGACTTTATCTCTGCTTATGTACATAGTAATGTCTCATTCTATGATGTGAAGAGTGCTAACGGTTCAGGCAACTACTGGTCTCAGGCTGCTACCTTGCGTCCTAACCGTATCAGTCCGCTGATACCTATCAGTTTCATCAACCCTGATGATGCCTCTTCGATGACGCTCATTAACAACAGCCAGAACATTATCGACGGACAGTATTTCCTAAGTGGAAATACTGTAGACCAGACCAACGTGATAGCAGATATGTACGCTTCAGGTCATGGTAAGTATACCAGCCGTCAGTTCCAGTTTGATGCCGGCGTGAATATCGACCTCGCTAAAGTACTGAAAGGTCTGTCGTTCAACACCCAGTTTGCGGTCGACTATGCCACATCTTACAATACAGCTTATAATAATACTTATGCGACCTATACGCCGTCTTGGACCAACTATAACGGAACAGACGTAGTATCTGGACTCACTAAGGTTAACAATGACAAAATGTCGGGTGTGCAGAATATCAGTGGCAGTGCCAACAAGCAGACCATTATGTTCTCCAGCCAGTTCAACTATAAGACATCCATCAACAAAGTGCATAATATCAATGCTATCCTTGTAGGTGCAGGTTATCAGCAGACTACTGCAGGTACATACCATAGAACCACTAATGTGAATCTGGGTTTGGAACTCGACTACAATTATGCCAACAGATACTTCATGCAGTTTGGTGCAGCAGAAGTTCATTCAGCTAAATTGGCCCCTGGACATCGCAACGCTTTCTCTCCTTCTTTAACATTGGGTTGGAAACTGAAGAACGAGCCATTCCTGAAAAACTCATCCGTTGTAGACGACCTCACTCTGAGCGCATCTATCAGTCAGTTGAATACCGATATCGATATCAGTGACTATTACATGTATGCAGCCAACTACGACCAGTCTAACGGTGCATGGTGGGGATGGAAAGACGGAGCATCAGAACATTCTACCAATTCCAAGAGAGGTGCCAACGAAGATCTGACCTTCATTAAACGTAAAGAATTCTCCGCAACAATCCAAACTTCTCTTTGGAACCGTTTGATTACAGCTGAGGCTTCATTCTTTACCAATGAAATGAACGGTGGTGTCATCACCCCTTCCACGATTGTACCTGATTATTTCAAGACTTACTATCCAGAAGCTTCGTTTGTATCTTATGTCAACTTCAATAACGATACCCGTACTGGTTTCGACTTCAGTATGAATGTTAACAAACGCATCGGAACTGTAGACTGGTCAGCAGGCATCAACGGCATGTATTACACTTCAAATGCCGCTAAACGTGACGAGAACTATGCTGATGCCTATCAGAACAGAACAGGCAGACCGCTTGACGCTCTTTGGGGACTTGTCAGTGACGGTTTCTACAAAGATGCCGCTGATGTGGATAACTCTCCTAAGTCATCTTTCGGAACCTGTAAACCAGGTGATATTAAATATGTAGACCAGAACAATGATGGCAAGATCGACACCCACGATGAAGTATATCTGGGCAAAGGCGGATGGTACGGTGCACCATTCACATTAGGTTTCAACCTCACTGCCAAATGGAAAGGATTCACATTCTTCGCCCTGATGACAGGTTACTACGGTGCTAAAGGCTTCAAGAGCAGTTCATACGACTGGGTATACGGAGACAGAAAATATTCAGAAGTCGTACGTGGCCGCTGGACAGAAGCGACTGCAGGGACAGCTACCTATCCACGTCTTACAACAGAGACAAGCGATAACAACTTCCGCAACTCAACCTTCTGGCTCTATTCTACTGACCGTCTGAATCTCTCTAAGGTACAGATTACGTATGATATGCCTCAGAAATGGTTTAACAACTTCTTCATCAGTGGTGTGTCTGTATATCTCAGTGGCTCTAATCTGCTGACTATCTCAGGTGAACGCGAACAACTCGAAAGAAGTGTAGGCAGTGCCCCTCAATACAGATTCTATAACTTAGGTGTAAACATTAAGTTCTAAACAATAAAACGATATGAAAACAAAAAATATAATCAAGTTACTGGTTCTGTTACCTCTACTTTCATCCTGTGACGACTTGTTCACACCGGCCAATGAGAACATCAGAGGCTTGGATGCTATGTATCAGGAGCCATCATACGCACAGGGAATTTTGGCCAACGCATATATTCTGTTGCCTTATTCTTCAACACCTAACAGTGATGTAGCTACGGATGATGCTGTAACCAATGATTTCACAAGCAGCTATCTCAAGATGGCTACTGGAAGTTGGGCTGCTAACAACGACCCGATGTCACAATGGGCAAGTCGCAGAAATGCGATACAATACCTCAATATCTTTCTTGAGAATGTAGATAAGGTGACATGGAGTAAGACGGAAACTATCAGTAAAATGTTCGATGACCGCATGAAAGGTGAAGCATACGGACTGAGAGCTCTCCAGTTGTATTCGCTTCTAGTAGCTCATGGTGGTTGGTCTAACGGTCAACTCCTCGGAGTGCCTATTGTGACAACCCCTGAGAATACCAGCTCCGACTTCAATGTGCCCCGCAACTCTTTTCAGGATTGTGTAGACAGCATCTATGCAGACGCTGACCGCGCCATCAGTCTGTTGCCGCTCGACTTCGGTGATGTATCAAATGATGACATTCCCGCCAAGTATAAAGCTATCGGCGTGACAAACTCCAGTGATTACAACCGCGTATGTGGTGATATCGTCAAGGGTCGTATCACAGGTCGTATCGTAGAAGCCATCAAAGCACAGGTGGCACTCCTTGCAGCCAGTCCTGCCTACAACAAAGGTACGAAAGTAACATGGGAGAACGCTGCAGATGCTGCTGCCAAGGTGCTCGACAGAATTAATGGTGTATCAGGTATGTCTGCCACAGGCGGTACATGGTATTGCAACGATGCTGAAATCAAAGCGCTTACAGCTGGTTCTGTACCCGCAGAGATTATATGGAGAAGTGATATCGGCGACAATTATGATTTTGAAGGTGATAATTTCCCTCCTTCATTACGAGGAAAAGGAAGAATCAATCCTACACAGAATCTCGTGGATGCCTTCCCGATGGCGAATGGATTCCCTATTACAGATTCTAACAGCGATTATGCCGCAACCGACCCATACACAGGCCGTGACCCACGTTTGGCACAGTATATTGTCGTCAACGGAAGTACACAGGGACCAAATAAGAAAGAGATCATTACAGGTACTTACGGTACCACAGTGGATGTGACTAACAAAGAGAACGGATACTCTACACGTACAGGTTACTATCTCCGCAAACTGACACGTTCTGAATGTAATCCTGATCCTAACTACAAGACATCCGCTAAGCATTACTCCGCACGTATCCGTTACACCGAACTGTTCCTTGATTATGCCGAAGCAGCCAATGAAGCATGGGGACCTACAGGTAAAGGTTCACACGCCTATAGTGCCTACGATGTAATCAAAGCCATCCGTGCGCGTGCCGGTGTTGGTGTCACTAATGGAGATGCCTATCTGGAGAGCATCAAAGGCGACAAAGCCAAGATGCGCGAACTCATCCGTAACGAGCGCCGTATCGAACTCTGTTTCGAGAACCACCGCTTCTATGATTTGCGCAGATGGCAGGTAGACCTGAGCAAACTCAACGAGACCGCTATGGGAACACAGATAGACAAAAAATCTGATGGAACTCTGAACTTCACACCTCTGAAAGTGGAAGAGAGAGAATATAAAGACTATATGTATTACGGACCAGTTCCTTATGAGGAAACATTGAAGTGGACAAATCTCCAACAGAACGATGGTTGGAAATAATCTGTAAACATAGAAATAAATAACAAAACAATTATGAAAAGTAAATCATTATTATCTATATTGTCACTGGGATTGCTTACATTAGCACTCCAGTCCTGCGAAAATCAGGATGTAGAATTCCCTGACTACACTAACAGTGCCGTGTATTTCGCTTATCAGAATCCGGTGCGCACCTTGGTGCTCGGCGAAGATGAGAATTTCGACACATCTCTCGATAATGCCCATCAATGTGAAATCTATGCCGTGTTGAGCGGAATGTATTCCAATAAGGGTAATGTGACTGTAGGTATACAGGCCGATAACTCTTTATGTGATAATCTGTATTTCGCTGATGGTACGGCCGTCAAGGCGATGCCTTCTACTTATTACTCACTGGCTGGCAACAGCATTGTGATGGATGGAACAATGAACGGATGCGTCAAAGTTCAGTTTACGGACGCTTTCTTCGCTGACAAAGATGCAATCAAAAACACATACGTCATTCCTTTGAAAATGACAGGCGTACAGGGTGCCGACTCTATTCTTGTAGGTAAAGCTAAATCAGCCAATGCCGTAAGGACCAATGCTGAAGACTGGGAAGTACTCCCACAAGATTACGTACTCTATTGTGTCAAATTCATCAATCCATGGTCAGGTTCATATCTCCGCCGCGGTGTTGATGTGGTAACTTCCAACGGAAAATCCACCACGACTGTACGTCACAAAGCAACAGTTGAAAAAGACGACGTGTTCACTATAACGACAAGCGGTCTGAAGACCGTTCTCTACCCATTCAGTTCAACCTGCAAATTACTTCTGACATTCAATGATGACAATACTTGTACTGTCACATCAGCTACAGACGGATTTACGGCTACAGGTAAAGGTACATTCATGAAAGATTCTGAGAAGAAAGCATGGGGAAACAAAGACCGTGATGCCTTGTATCTCGACTATCAAGTCGTTGCCAATGGTGTAACCACAGCTACAAAAGATACGCTCGTCGCACGTGACCGTGGCCTGTCTGGTATAGAGACATTCTCAACAATCTATAAAAAATAATCGTATAAATATGATTACTATGAAGTATTACAATAGAATTCTGCTCGGTGCCGTATGTGCAGCCACTTTGGCATCTTGCGCAGACAATAACGCCTTAGACTTTGCTGTCAATGAGCCAGACAGTCTGGCTAGGACGGAATATCTGAAACAATATGATGTTCTGAAGAATTATGTAGATCGTACCGCCAATCCCAACTTTAAGTTGGGAACTGGCGTTGCGGTATCCGAATACTTAAATAAAGGACTCGTTTACAATCTCACCAATAGTAACTTTGATGAGATGACAGCAGGCAATGCAATGAAATATGCATCTTGCGTAGCCAATGACGGAACGATGAATTTTGCCACTGTAAAGAAGTTCGTCGAGGCGGCTCAGGGTGCAGGTGAATCTATCTATGGGCACACCCTAGCATGGCATTCACAGCAGAACAACACCTATCTGAACAATCTTGTTACTGACCCGAATGCTGCCAACTATGTAGTTCATATAAATACGCCGGAGGCTAAAGCGAATGTATGGGACTGGAGTATGGACCTTCAATTGTCTTCTGCTCTGACAACTGGAAAAGATTACACATTGAAAATGCGAATCAAAGCGTCAAAGGACGCTTCAATTACTTGTTGGCCAAGAGTAAATGGTGGTGCGACGCAGTATTGGCCTACGCCAGCTGTCAATGCGACAACAAGTTGGACTAAGATCTCGTCTACCTTTACAGCTAATAATCCTATTGACATTCTCGGTTTCGTCTTTGGAACATTTCAGGGCGACTTCTATATGGATGATGTATCTCTGACCGATGCTAGCGGAAAGGAATATGTGGCCAACGGTAAATTTGATGAAAGTCTAGAAGGTTGGACTAAGCCATCATGGCAAGGTTACACGCAGGAGCGCATCAAGGATCCCGATCAGGATGCAAGTGCTGGCGGATATACTCCTCAAATGAAAGCCGATACCCTGAAATATGCCATGAAAAACTGGATACAGGGTATGATGACAGCCTGCGGCGGATACGTCAAGGCATGGGATGTGGTCAACGAAGCCCTATCAGGTACTGATAAGGATGGAGACGGTTATTACGACCTCCAATCTGCGACACGTGGCACTGTTTCTGCTGATGACGCCAAGGCCAACTTCTACTGGCAAGACTATATGGGCGATCTCGACTATGTACGTACAGCTGTGGCTGATGCCCGTAAATATTTTGCGGAATCAGGCGGAAGCGCAGCCGACCTCAAACTCTTTATCAATGATTACAACCTTGAAGGTGACTGGGACAACAACAAGAAAGCGACCAGTCTTGTTCACTGGATCGGGTTATGGGAAGCTGATGGTAAGACAAAGATAGACGGTATCGGAACACAGATGCACGTCACTTATTATGAAAACGCTAACATCGAGAAGAGCAAAGAGGCTGCTATTGTGAATATGTTCAAGATACTCGCCGCTTCTGGTAAACTTGTCAGAATCTCCGAATTGGATATGTGCATTAGAGATGCCAATGGTAACACGGTCAATACCGCCAATGCCACAGATGCCCAATTGAAAGGACAGGCTGCACTGTACCAGTTTATCGTCAAAGCATTCTTTGACAATATACCGGCTGCGCAGCGTTACGGTATTGCCCAGTGGGCACAGACAGACAGTCCGTCCACATCAGGATGGTTACCTAACCAGCCCATTGGTCTTTGGAATAGTAATTATAGTCGTAAGCGTGCCTACGCAGGTTTCGCTAACGGACTAGCAGGAAAAGAAGTGTATTCGGCGGAATAGCATTTTATAATGAAAATAGTTATAGTATGGGAGGGAGAGGCTGAGAAGTTTCTCCCTCCTTCCATTTTTCCGTCAAACGGTTACGCCACACAAAATAAAAGATACGTATACGAAAGGGATTGACAAACATTATCAGTAACTTTGCCATCGTAAATATGACGAAACAGCATAATCCTAAATCAATAAAAATGAAACGAACATTATATAAACAAATACTTCTTATAGCTTTTCTCTTTATGCCGCTCTCGATTTCGGCTTGGGAGGGAATGGCAATGCCCGCCCTGCATGTGGACGGTCGCTACTTCAGAGACCCACAGGGCAATATCGTCAATCTGCATGGTTTCGCACAGACATATAGCCCGTGGTTCAATGAACAGTGTACGATATGGAATAATTATGATGTCAGCACCTGTCTTAGTTATAATCAGGGACTGATAGATAAGATACTTGCCGCAGGATGGAAAGTCAACTTTTTGCGCCTGCACATGGACCCTTACTGGTCTAACAATCCAGGCGCTTCCACTACAGGCGAAAACGACATATCCCAATTCAATTTCGAACGGTTCAAGACCTATTTCCAAAGTGTCTTTGTGCCCATGGCGAAGTATGCCATCAGTCATGGTCTGTATGTTGTCATGCGTCCGCCAGGCGTCTGTCCTGAAAAGATATCAGTGGGCGATGCCTATCAGCAGTATCTCATCAAGGTGTGGAACTATGTTTCGGCTGATTCCTATATCAAGAATAATCCCGATGTCATGTTCGAATTGGCCAACGAACCAGTGGGTATTTATCAGTCGGATGGTACCACCTCGGCAGGATTTAAGGAACTGAAAGAATACTTTCAGACCATTACCGATGGTATACGTGCCAACTGTGACAATATCGTACTCATACCTGGACTCTCATGGCAGGCCAATTATGAAGGATTTGCCGAATATCCCGTTGAAGGCAAGAATATAGGTTATGCGGTGCACTGCTATCCAGGTTGGTATAACAGCGGTTCGGAAACTACACCTGACGTGAATTATACCCAATTCAGAGATGGATGGAATAAACAGATTATGCCCGTTGCCAATTTCGCGCCAGTCATCGTGACTGAGATGGACTGGGCACCTAAGTCGTACAATGCCTCATGGGGCAAAGGTGTGACGGGTACAGCAGGTGGCACAGGCTTTGGTGCCAACTTCAAGAAGATAGCCGACGAGACAGGCAATGTGAGTTGGCTGATATTCACTTCGCCCGACCTGATGGCGAAGTTCGTTGACGAGCAAGGCACAGGCAACACATTCCTCACTGATCAAGAGGCATGCCCTTGGCCCACCTATCATTGGTATCAGGACTATGCCAAAGCAGACAACACACTCCCCGACGTCACAGACCCAGCCAACAGTTCCTACTATACGGTCGTCTCCCTCGCCATAGACCATACCTCATTCACTCTGTTGCCCCAGTCGCATCAGTCGTTTACCATCACGGCTACTTATAAAGACGGACATACAGAGAATGTGACCGACGAGGCTACTTATCAAGTGGTTGATGCGAACGTGGCGCAGGTGAAGAATTGCTGTATGCTGCCTCTCGGCATAGGTTCTACAACGGTCAAGGCATCTTATACCGACCGATTAGGCAACACGCTGACCATGAATATCCCCGTCACCTCGTCAAGCTATTTCCCACTTACATCAGCTGGTATAGACCCTAATATATGGGAAACAGGCTCATTCGATGAGTCTACGCACACCCTTGTTACAGGACAGTGGGGCTTCGGCGGATGGAAGTATGCCAATGGTATAGACCTTTCGGCATATAAATACATTGTGATTGAGATGAATCAGATCCAAAACAACGGAGCATCATTTCGGCTCTTCGATGAAAACTCCTATTGGAGTAAACCGGCTATGACCGAGATTGGCAGTCAGACGACGATTAAGATCGAACTCTCCAAATTAGTAAAAGACGGAACCTCTACATCTTTAAATTTATCTCATATCTATATAGCAGGATTTTGGTCTAACGGAGGCGGACAGATATCCATCAAGGATATATACTTAAGCAATGACGGAAATAGTCCCGTCGCAAGTATCGCACCTTTGTACAAGTCTTCAGATGAAAATAAATCTGTGGATGTATACAATATGCAAGGGATGCTCATCCGTTCAAAAATAAAACGCAGTGATATACAATTTACGTTGAACAAAGGCGTTTATATAATCAACAAAAAATGTACTATAATACGATGAAAACGAAATTATTAACTATTGCCATTGCCTGCTCTGTATGCAGTAGTATGATGGCACAGACGGATGCAACCAAAACATTTCCGTCACCATCCAACATCCCAGGTAATGAATTCCCGCGCGTAGATGCCGACAATCAGGCATATTTCCGTATGGAAGCTCCTACAGCCACAAAGGTCCAGGCTGATATCTGCGGTAAGAAGTATGATATGGTCAAGGACGAAAAGGGCGTATGGACCGGCAACAGTGCCAGTTTGCCTGTGGGATTCCATTATTATTTTCTCCTTGTTGATGGTGTATCGGTCGTGGACCCTTCGAGCGAAACATATTTCGGTTGTTGCCGTGAAGCCGGTGGTATTGAGATACCAGAAGGTAAAGAAGGAGACTACTATCGTCCTCAGACGAGTGTAGCCAAAGGACAAGTCCGTTCAGTGCAGTATTTTTCTGAAGCTAAAAAGGAATGGCGACGCGCTATGGTTTACACCCCTGCCGAATATGAAACCAAGACAAGCAAACGGTATCCTGTACTCTACCTTCAGCACGGTATGGGCGAGGATGAAACAGGATGGAGCAAACAAGGGATGATGCAGAATATCATGGACAACTTGATTGCAGAGGGTAAGGCTAAACCTATGATCGTAGTTATGGAAAGTGGTGATGTGAAAATGCCTTTCCACTTCTCCAAAGGAATGAGTAACAATGCCGAAGAAAGTCCCTATGGCGCTTCATTCGGTAAAGTTATGATTGCCGACCTTATTCCGATGATTGATAAAACATTCCGTACACTGACAGACAGAGATCATCGTGCAATGGCAGGACTGTCATGGGGAGGGCATCAGACATTCGACATTACTCTTAAGAATCTTGACAAATTCTCTTATATCGGTTCTTTCAGTGGTGCCATCTTCGGTTTGGACATCAATAAAAACTATGGAGGTATTCTTTCCCGTCCCAATGAATTCAATAGCAAGGTTCATTATTTGTTCTTAGGATGCGGAAGTGAAGAAAATATCGGTACAGCCGCACTCAGGGATTCATTTCAGAAAGTAGGTCTTAAGTTCGATTATTTCGTATCACAAGGCACTGCACACGAGTGGCTTACATGGCGCAGATGTCTTGCGCAGTTTGTTCCACATCTATTCTAGACAAACTTTTTCTCTTTCAATAAATGTGGGCCGTCTGTTAGTATTGTCTCAAGCAATATTGCAGACGGCAACGTTTCAACTATAACTTTCATCGTGCGTTGTGCAAAAAAAACATAATTCTACATAACACAATGATTATTTTCTTATATTTGCAGTCTGAATTATAATAACTATTTAAAACAACATGAAAAGAAAAAATCTACTATCGCTGATCCTACTGATAACACCGATTGTTATTTCATCAGCCAATCTGAAATTATGGTATAATAAACCTGCTACAATATGGCAGGAAGCACTGCCCGTAGGCAACGGACGGATGGGGGCTATGGTTTACGGAGGTATAGGTCATGAACAGATTCAACTAAATGAAAATACTGTTTGGGGCGGTTCTCCATATAATAATGTACGTACCATAAACCCTGATACTTTGGCAAAAATCCGCAGTCTCGTTTTTGCGAATAAGACCCGCGATGCACAACAGATGATCAACCAATATTTTATGACTGGACAAAACGGAATGCCTTATGAAACAGTAGGTAGTCTGATCATTGATGCCCCTTTCGGTTCAAAACCGTTATCGTATCGTCGCGACCTGGATCTCAGCAGAGCCGTTTCAACAACAACTTTCAGTAATCATGGCATCACATACAAAAGAGAAGTTATCGCATCGTTCATCGACAAAGTGATTATGATACACCTGTCTGCTAATAAACCTAAGGCTATCTCATTCACGGCAAGTTACACGTCTCCACTTCCCCATTCTACAAAATACGAAGGGAATAATCTGATCATGAAGGGGAAATGCCTTACACACGAAGGAGTAGAAGGCAAACTGCGGGTGGAAACCACGACGGGTATCAAGAATGTTGGTGGAAGCATCTCAATGACCGACTCTACGATGACCGTGAAAGATGCCACGGATGTAATACTTTACGTATCTTCGGCCACCAACTTTGTCAATTATATGGATATAAGCGGTAACGAAACGCAGCAGTCGCTTGCATATCTTCACCAGGCTATGGCTAAGCCTTTCGCTAAAGCTCTCCAAGAACATATCAACTACTACAAAAAACAGTTTGACCGTGTATCACTGGAAATCAGTAAAGGCAATGCCTTCTCTTCAAAATCGTCATCTGATACTTTCACTTCGAATATTCCGACCGATGAACTGTTAGCCGGTTTCCAGTCAAACAATGATCCTTCACTTGTCGAACTGGTTTTCCAGTATGGCAGATATCTTTTGATATCATCATCACAACCAGGTGGACAGGCCGCCAATCTGCAAGGATTATGGAATGACAAACTGAATGCTCCTTGGGATGGAAAATATACGATCAACATTAATACCGAAATGAATTACTGGCCCGCACAGACCACCAATCTTTCAGAAACCGAACTGCCGCTTATACAACTGGTAAAAGACTTAAGTATCACAGGAGTGGAGGCTGCACAAAAGATGTATGGCGCCCGTGGATATGTGGCTCATCATAACACAGATATATGGCGCTCTACTGGAATGGTCGACGGTGCCACATGGGGCATCTGGCCTAACGGCGCAGGTTGGCTCAGTACACATCTGTGGCAACGCTATCTTTTCAATGGCGACAAGACTTATCTTCGAGGTGTCTATCCACAACTGAAAGGTGCTGCCGATTTCTATCTCACAGCCATGGTGAAACATCCCAAATATGGATGGATGGTAACTTGTCCTAGTATTTCGCCCGAACATGGTCCGCGCGGAGCTTCATCGGTGACTGCCGGATGTACGATGGACAACCAGATCGCATTTGACGTTTTGAGCAATGCACTGCAAGCATCAGAGATTCTCAATACTTCTCAAGAATATCAGGATAGTCTTCAACAACAATTGTCAATGCTGGCCCCTATGCAGATAGGCAAGTACGGACAACTGCAGGAATGGCTTGAAGACGCAGACGATCCTCAAGACAAACATCGTCATGTCTCACATGCCTACGGTCTGTTCCCGAGTAATCAGATATCAGCATATCACACACCAGCCTTATTTGAAGCAGTCAAGAACACGCTGCTGCAGCGTGGTGACGAAGCAACGGGATGGAGTATCGGATGGAAAATAAACCTTTGGGCACGCCTGCTCGACGGTAATCACGCTTATCAATTAGTAAGATGTTTACTCAACATATTACCGGCTGATAGTCAGGCTAAGAATTTTCCCCAAGGGAGAATGTATCCCAATCTTTTCGACGCGCACCCACCATTCCAGATTGATGGTAACTTTGGTTTCACAGCCGGAATTGCCGAGATGCTCTTACAGAGTCAAGATGGGGCCGTTCAACTATTGCCCGCTTTGCCTGATGTGTGGAAGTCGGGTAACGTAAAAGGATTGAAAGCTCGTGGCGGCTTTGAGGTTTCCATGCAATGGAGGAACAACCATCTGCTGTCAGCGAAGATAAATTCTACGATAGGCGGCAATCTGCGTGTACGTTCTTATGTGCCATTGAAAGGAAAAGGACTGAAACTTGCCAACGGAGAGAATACAAATCCGTTGTTTAAGTCGATAACAGGCAAACAACCTATTATATCATCCGAAATTACGCCAAAACAACCTCAACTGAAAAAGGTATATGAATATGATATAGCTACAAAGGCAGGAGAGGTTTATATGTTGACTTCTGAATAAAAAAACAGATACGACCAACTACCATGAAAAAAATATTTTGTTTCTTGATCTGTTTACTGCCTATCGTGTCTTGGGCGCAGTCGGGTAAACTATTTACTGTCGACAAAGAATTGTCAAACAGTAACATCAACTGTTTGTACCAAGATAGGCATGGTATGGTGTGGATAGCTACCGATGATGGATTAAACATGTATGATGGTGCAAAGTTTACAATATATAAACATATTAAGAATAATACAAATTCACTCTCTGATAATAATATAAGGGTCATCAATGAAGACCGGAAAGGAAACATTATCATTGGTACGCTAAAAGGATTGCAGATTTACAATAGTGCTAATGGGCAGTTTATAAAGGCTCCATTACTTAATGATAAAGGATCTGATATGAATCCACATATCACTTGCATTCTGAAAAGACACAATGGCGAATTAATGATTGCCACTTCGGGGCATCGGCTTTGCAACTTAATTTATAAAAATAACAGACCTATATTAACATTAGCCAATGTTAATGTACCTAGCGACTTTCTCAATTATGTATACGAAGATACTCATGGTAATCTTTGGGTATCTTCCGAAGACAAAGGTTTCTTGTTTATCAATAAAAGAGGAAAGGATAAACATTATTTTCTGAATAATGGTGAAATGAACGACGGATTGACAGGTATGTGTACAGATAACAAAGGTAATCTATACGCTTCCAGTTCTAAAACAGGCCTCTACATATACGACAAGAAATCAGATAAATTCATTAATATTAAAAGTAAACTTTTCAATAATATACCCATTAATTTCATTTTCCCTACAGGCAATCAGATTGTTATGGGAACCATGGGACTAGGTCTTAAGATTTACGATATCAAGAGTGGCCAGATAAAAAACAGCAGAATGAAATTTACTAATTTCAATTTTGACAGTTCTGATATAAAATCATTACTCAAAGACCGTATGGGCAATATCTGGATGGGTAACAACGGCAAAGGTGTCCTACTCATTCCCAACAAATCAAGTCAGTTTCAATACATTGGCTATAAGTCTCTGACAAACAATATAATAGGCTCGAACAGTGTACAGGCTGTCTGTAAAGATTATGAGGGAACAGTATGGTTGGGTACAGCCAATGATGGTATCTATAGTATTAATAAAGCAGGAGCTTCACATCATTTCACTCCTAAAGACGGAGACAGTTCCATACCATTATATATTTCCGGGATATATGAAGATTCCAATCACACCCTTTGGTTATATTCACAAGTTAGCGGTCTTCTGAAAATGGATAAACGAACCGGACATTGCACGTCAGTGGTCTTAACATACAAAGGAGACGAGATAAAAGCCGTAACAGCCATTGCCGAAGACAAATACAAACGCTTATGGATCGGCATTATGGGAGGCGGCGTCTCTTTTATTGATTTAAGAACCGGCAAGGTAACGGCATGCAGAACAATCAAGAATGGTCATTCGTACAGTCCGCAAACAGATGCTTTGCATAACAGATGGGTATCCACATTATGCTGTACGAGCAATGACAAATTGTATATCGGTTCGTACGACGGTCTGGGATGTATGGACTTGAAGACAATGTGTTTTACATCCACATTCAAAAAGAACAGATTGTTTCCCGGAGATATTATCTATACGATATGCGAAGGGGCGAAAGGACATATCTGGATTGGAACGGCAAACGGTTTGATTCACTTGAATGAGAAGACGATAAAGAGTTATACCTATACAATGGCTGACGGATTGCCAAGTGATGTAATCAATTCCATTCAGAGGGATAAACATAACAACTTATGGATTGGAACAGACTATGGTATTTCGCATTTTATTCCGAGAACGAGAAAATTCACCAACTATTATTCCGGTGACGGACTGCAAGGTAATGAATTTAATGTAGAAGCCTCTTTTGCGGATAAGTCAGGTACCTTATATTTTGGCAGTACCAGTGGAATATCATACTTCAATCCTGATAATATTAAGGCTGCCGCCCACAAACCTGACCTGAAATTAGTAGGATTCTATATTAATAACGAACTTGTTAAAGCTGGCGAAGAATATGATGGCCGCGTCGTAACCGATAATGCTGTGATAGAAAGTGATCAGTTTTCTTTGTCACATAACAGCAATACTTTCACACTTGAATTTTCGACGATGGATTTTTATAATTCAGAACGAATATCATATACTTATTCCATTAATGGCGGTCCGTGGATAAAACTAAGAGCCGGAGTATGCCGTGTCACTTTCAGTGATATGAAACCCGGTACATACCACTTCAGAGTAAAATCTCAGGATTATGATTCTTATTCGGATGTTAAAACCATAACAGTTGTCATTCATCCCGCCTGGTATGCATCTATTTGGGCAAAGATGTTTTACCTGATTCTTTTCGTTGTAGTTATCCGGATCGCATACATCTATATGCGGAAACGTCGGGAAGCTCGCCAAAAAATGTTGGAACGTGAACAGGCAGAACAGATCAACGAAGCAAAATTGCAGTTCTTTATTAATATCTCTCATGAGATACGTACCCCGATGTCGTTGATAATCAGTCCGCTCCAGCAATTGATTTCTTCTGATCACGACAGCGGTAGACAAAAGACGTATAATATTATCAACAGGAATGCTGAACGTATATTGAGACTCGTCAATCAGTTGATGGATATACGTAAGATAGACAAAGGGCAGATGTCTCTTACATTCAGCAAAACCAATGTTATAGGAGTTATTGACAGTATTTGTGGAGACTTCGGGCAACTAGCTCACTTGAAGAAAATATCTTTTGATTTCAATCATAACATGGATTCACTGGATTTATGGATAGACCATGCCAATTTTGACAAGATTATTGTTAATATATTGTCTAACGCATTTAAGTTTACCCCTGAGAATGGAAATATTTCAATATCAGTCAGTGCATCCGATATGGCCGAAATCGTCATTTCCAACAGTGGACCAGCCATTAATGAAAATGAGATAGAGAAGATCTTCGGACGTTTCTACCAGATACGCAATAGTGTTAACAATTCTAATATAGGTACTGGTATCGGACTGCATCTTACCCGTTCTCTGGTAGAGTTGCACCATGGTAATATCCATGCTGAAAACAACACCGACGGCCCTGGCTGCAAATTTATTATCCGTCTCCCTCTCGGCAAAGATCATCTGCACGCAGACGAAATAGAAGAGACCGTAGTCGAAGAACCTAAAATAATGGACAATTTGGTATCGGAAATACCAATCGAAGAAAAGAAAAGGACACGCAGTACAAATCATTATGTTCTTGTCGTAGAAGATGATGAAGAAATACGCAAATATGTATGCGAGCAACTGCGCCCCGAATTCCATACGAAAGAATGTGTAAACGGCAAAGAGGCTTACAACATGATTCTGACTAAAAAACCGGATCTTGTAATCAGTGATGTGATGATGCCTGAAATGGATGGATTCGCACTCTGCAGAAAGATAAGGCAAAATCCTAACATCAATTCTATTCCTATTATTCTGCTTACGGCAAAAACGACGGCAGAAGATAACATCGAAGGACTGGACCGTGGAGCTGATGCCTATGTCACCAAACCTTTTAATATGGATGTCCTGAGAAAAACAGTGGAGAATCTTATCAATAGTCGTGAACAGTTGCGCAATGCCTATACCGGCAAACAGGAACAGAAAGATAAGATTACAGATCTTGAGGCGAAATCTCCTGATGACAAATTGATGGAACGTATTATGAAAGTAATCGACAGCAATATCAGTAATCCGGATCTCAGCATCGAAATGATTACCCAAGAGGTTGGTATAAGCAGAGTGCATCTGTATAGGAAGATGAAGGAACTTACGAACCAGTCTATGCGTGATTTTATCAGAAACATCAGACTGAAACAAGCAGCCAAACTTCTTAGCGAGAAAAAGCATTCTATTACAGAAGTAGTAGAAATGACAGGTTTTTCACGCATATCCAATTTCTCTACGCTATTCAAGGATATGTATGGTATGTCTCCTATGGCTTATAGAGATCAGAAAAAAGAAAAGGACGATTCTGCCGAAGAAATAAACACTGTAGAAGAATAGCTTCCCCGTGCAACGGGGAAGCCTTACCTTTATTCTTGCGTAATCTCAATGATGTGACTGCACATTTCGTTTGTGCCTGTCACCATCAGTCCTATTTTCATCAGATAATCGCCGGTGAAGGTCTTGCCATCAAACGACAGTTTTGATTTTTCGCCGGGCATCATATTGATTTCCTTTACTGTATAGCGTGAAGACGGGTTCAATCCTTCAAGTCTGGTAGGCAACAGGTTGGCCATAAAACGAGGATGGATGTCGTAAGCGAAGACAAGAGCGTGCGATTTGTCATCGCTTACACGTTGCATCACACAGTGGTCACTTTCGTAAGGAGATGCGAGGCGATACAGATTTGCACTGTATATGACTGGTTTCAGACGGTTGTATTCTTTTACCGCGTCCTTACAGAACTCCATTTCATTTGGTTTCAGTCCTTTCAGGTCAATGTCGAAACCGAGTTTGCAACTCATATCCACATCCACCCTGAATTTGATGCTCGATTTCCAGTTCCAGTTGGTGACATGCGAACACATCGCTTTGGCTGGCATAAACTGTGAGAAACCCCATTGTATGTACAGTCTCTCTACGGGGTCTGTATTATCACTGCACCAGTATTCATCAAAGTATTTCAGTCCTTCATAGTCGCATCTTGCACCACCGCCCGAGCACATCATCAGGGTGAGGTCGGGATATTTCTTCTGAATCTTTTGCAGAACATTGTACAGTCCTCTCACATAATCCACATACAGATTGCACTGTTTTTCTTTCTCGTAGACGGAGTATATATTGGTGATCGGACTGTTGCAGTCCCATTTGAAAAACTTTAATCCGGGGTTTTCTGTCATGATATGATCCACAATACCGAAAACGAAATCCTGAACCTTCGGATTCGTGAGGTCGAGCACCAGTTGATTACGATAGTAATACGTCTCGCGGTTAGGCAACCTTAGCAGCCAGTCGGGGTGTTTCTCAGCCAGTTCACTCTTGGGGTTCACCATTTCGGGTTCTATCCAGATACCGAATTTCACACCAGCTTCCGTAGCCGCCTTCACAAGATAAGGAATACCGTTGGGCAGTTTGGTCTTCGTCACCTGCCAGTCGCCAAGTCCGGCACCGTCGTCTTTGCGTGGATACTTATTGCCGAACCATCCGTCATCCAACAGAAAAAGGTCTACGCCTAAGTCTTTTGCTTCTTTGAAGAGTTGTGTCAGTTTTGCTTCGTCAAAGTCGAAATATGTATTTTCCCAGTTGTTGAGTAAGGTATATCGGTCTCCCTCGCCGTTGCGCAACTGATACTTCATCGCCCAGCGCTGAAAGTTGCGACTGCCTTCACCGATACCCTTCGTACTCAGTGTAAAGATGAACTCGGGTGTCTTAAACACCTCACCCTTCTTGAGCAGATAGGTCGAAGCGTCAGGATTGATACCGCTAATCACTCTCAGTTCATGATCATGATCGACATCGAATGTAAAACGGAAATTGCCGGTCCATCCGATTGTTCCCATCAGAACCTTACCGCTGTTCTCTGTAGCCTCACTGCCGAGACCTATTTCAAAAAACGGTTGGGAAAACATTGCAGCGCGGGTTCCCAGACGAGTGTCTATCACCTTTTTGCCATAAACCAACTGTGTCTTGGCCATCTGCATTTCCTTTGCCCAGTCGCTGTGGAACTCCGTAAGGAAGTATTTGTCTTCCTCAAAGTAGAGCATGGACGATGCGTAACGCCCCAGACTCACCAGACCGTTCTCATGATGACTTATCTCTGTCCATTCCTTGATGATATTCTCTTTGGCAAAAGCAGCGAAGTGAAGTGTGACGAATACAGGGTACAGGTCGTCTTTCAGTCGGATGACCGTTTCCGTCCCGCCGTTGATATTCTTGGTAGAGTGGGATACATACTTCAGCACCGATGTGGCGTTGCCGTCAGCATGGCGGATTTCCATAGCCGGTTCAAAGTAATCCTCGGTACCCATCACCGGATACATCTCGTTTCCCTTTGTTGGAGTCTGAGTGACATTTGTGCGCGGCATATCCAGCAAGTCGAGGTCTGTACCGTCAGCAAGCCGTTCGCCAAGATACGTCTGATACAGGCGACCGTTGTCTTTGACTTGCATCACCATTTGTGTGTTGTCGGTAGAAATAACGATGTTGGTCTTCGCCTCTGCCATTATAGTCAGAGACATCAATGTAAGAATCAGTAATGATAGTTTTTTCATTATAATGATATGTTGTTTTTATTTTTGCAGATTATCCAACCAGTTGCTTATATCAGATAACATCTGCTTATGCTCTGAAACCGACATTTTGAAAAGCCCGTGTGCTCCTCTTGGATAGGCAAAGAGTGTACAACTGTTGCCTGCTTTCAGCATGGCATCGTAGTAGGCTATGCTGTTTTCTACCGGAGGCACGAGCTCGTCATCCGTCGACACCAGTATCAGGGTGGCGGGAGTGATACCTTTCTTGACTTGTGTTTCATTAGAATACTTCATGATCACCGTAGGATTGCTGACATCTTTTCCCAGCAATGCATTGCGTGAACCTTCGTGGCATCCTTTGCCCATTGTGATAACAGGATAGAACAGAATTGCAAAGTCGGGACGTATGCCATCTTTGGAATGAGTGCAGAGCGTACTGGCCAGATGCCCACCGGCAGACGACCCCATGATGCCTACCTCGCTTGTCTTGATATTCCACTGTGCGGCACTGTCGCGAACCAGTTTCATTGCTTTCTCGGCATCACCGATGGGCAGCGACCTGTCGCCATGCGGTAAGCGGTATTTAAGTACAAAAACGGCAATACCTTTATTGTTGAAGAACGGGGCCCAATTATTTCCCTCATAATCAATGTTCACAAACTCGTAACCTCCACCGGGGCAGCATACGACGGCACGTCCGGTCGGATTTTTGGGTAAATAACAAGTCAAAGCAGACGCTCCGTCCTTAGTCAGGTTAAGCGTAAAAGTACGAGCCGCAGACTGTCCCATTGCAGACACAGCGACTAACAACATCATTAGATTTAAACAAATTTTTTTCATGGCCATAATTTT
>OBID01000187.1_pt1 | contig 27393 bp, 17 predicted proteins | sample 1519781 | NCBI WGS metagenome assembly OBID01 (sample SAMEA3991478, study PRJEB22521) | metagenome | biome: anthropogenic terrestrial biome; feature: sewage plant; material: sludge | place: Sweden | collected 2012-09-26 | reverse complement strand
GTGGTGCACGGGTCTGTGTCGGCTGTGACGCACGAGCCTGTGTCGGCTGTGGCGCACGGGTCTGTGTTGGCTGCGGTGCGCGGGTCTGTGTTGGCTGTGGCGCACGGGTCTGTGTTGGCTGTGGATTTGTAGAACGTGATGATGAAATTTTTCTGGAAGCTTTTCTTGAAACAGATTCTGTAGTTAGCGCATTTATTTGTTGTGCAGCTGATATCCTGAAATCATCACGTGACATTCTGTCAATACGTGTTGCATCTGTACTGTTCATAGTGATATTTATCAACTATATCATCTTCTTCCTTTTTTATTGTGCATACTCCTATAACATTTTTAATAAATATATAATTTTATTTGTATTGTTTTCAAATACAGTTTACATTATTACACTGACTCTATATATCAATCAGCAATTTAATTCTGTTTTTAATATTGATATCAGATCCGCTTGAATCATAGTCTACACTCATAATCTGAACATCAGAAAATTTTCTTTGTATTGATGAGTATATTCCCTTTCCGCATACATGGTTCGGCATACACCCGAATGGCTGTATGCATAATATCTTCTTATAACCGTTAAGAACATAATTACATATTTCTGCACCTATAAGCCATCCGTCACCCACTGTACATGTATAACTTATCTTATCTCTGACATTGAACTTGAATTTATCAAATTCGTCGTCACATCTGAAGTCATAACTACGAAGAGCCTCTGACATAGCTTTCTGAAGTCTGCACAAATATCTGAGTATTATTTTACCTCCAACACTGATTATAATATTTCCTTCAGATAAATGCGAATCAATGTAATATGAAATATACCACGAAAAACCGTTTATCGTAAACTCGCATTTCTGACTGTGCAGAAATTCCTCAACATTCAGATTTCCGATTCCACAGTATTTTACATACAATTCACCCACAACACCAATCTTTATCAGATCCTTTTTATTGGTTTTTATGTTTTTAAAATCACTGATTATATCAATATAAGTTTTCTTTATCTGATGTGAAGAAAGTTTTTTGCCGGCATCAATCTGTTTACTTAATATTTCTGTCCACTTCTGACAGTATTCTTTTGTCTGACCACTTACTATCTCATAGGGCATGATCTGATTTTTCAGAATCATAAGAAGATCGCTCAGCATAACTGCAGCTACAGCCTGTCTTATCATTAAAAGAGTGATTGAAAAATTATTGTTTTTTTCAAGTCCTTTAACATTAAGGGATATAATCGGTACATTCTGAAAACCTGCTGATTTAAGAGCTTTGCGGATCATATGTATATAATTAGATCCACGGCAGGCATCACCAGCCTGAGGAATAAGAAGATATGTATTTTCAAGATCATATTTTCCGCTCTGCAACGCCACTATCATCTGACCTGTTATAAGAACAAGAGGATAGCACATATCATTATGAATATATTTTAATCCTGTTTCTTTTATGTTATCCTCGTATCCCAGATCAAGGATTACAATATTATTTTTTTTATTGCCAAATGCATGCTCAAGCAGCGGAAAGGCCGCATCAAGCATGGCAGGTATCAGAATTGTACGTTTCTGCTTCATTCAATTGTCCTCATTCAATATATGATTTTAAGATTTACGTCAATAACAAAGCTTACTTGTGTATTCTATTCATTGCAGCCGTCTCCTCTGCCTTTATCATAAAATAATATATAGGAGCGACTTTCTTAAAATCATCTGCAACTTTTTCGGCAAGGTCATCACTTAAAAATTTTTCAAATGACATATTTCTGCAACAGAAATATACACTTTTTCTGTTAAGCCAATTACACAGCTGTTCTGTTTTTTCAGGATATCTGTTTTTTTTATACATTTCACCACTAATTTCAAAAACATCCTGTTTCTCATATGCATCCAGAGCAGATACAAATGCATTGTCATTTTCAATAATCATATTACGATATACTTCCATGGTCCTGACATCTGTATGATAACATCCGAAACCGTATTCAATACCATCAGGCGAAAATTCAAAATAAAATGACGGCAGTTCTATATCACATTTAGGACGTCCCATTATGCACCATACGTTTTGTCTGAAAACAGATTTATCCTTTGAAAATCTGGTATCACGATAAATACGTGAAATTTTTTTAGGATTACATATTATTTGGGGATCTATTTGTTCCATTGCAGGCTGAATTTTATTTATAAAATCTGCACAAGGCACTTTAATATAATTTATATAATCATCTTTATGCTCCTGATACCATGATTTGCTGTCACGAAGATGATTTTCAAACAAAAAATCCAGAGATTTTTTTGTAAATGCCATAATCACGCCCCCCATTCTTTTTTGTACAAAAATAAATCTATATTACAATATCATTATCTTAGTACTTTTTCAGTATAATATAACAAAAAAGTTTTGTCAATTGATATAACATTTTTTTTATTTTGTACCTTATAATATACAATTAATCATTCATAATCTTCAGTTAAATTCCCATATCTGATATATAAATTTTCAGAAATTAATTCTATACAAAAATAATATTATATGATATACTATATTTATTGTAAATTCATTTAAGGGAGTAATTTTTTTTATGACACCAGATTCAAGATTTGAAAATATAAAAAACCTCATTGGCAATACACCTTTGCTCGCAATTGATTTTAAATACAAAGGCATGCCAAGAAGAATATTTGCAAAAGCTGAATATTTTAATTTAACAGGAAGTATTAAAGATCGTGTCGCATATTACATAATGAAAAAAGAATATGAAAACGGAACTATCAAACCAACTGATACTATTGTTGAAGCAACAAGCGGAAATACAGGAATTGCATTTTCAGCAATATGCAGAAATCTCGGACATAATGTTAAAATATTTATGCCTGACTGGATGAGCAGTGAACGAATAAATATGATGAAAGCATTCGGAGCTGAAGTAATACTGGTTTCAAAAGAACAGGGTGGATTTCTTGGCTCAATTGCAATGTCAGAAGAGCTTGGAAAACAGGATGGTATTTTTCTGCCAAGACAATTTTCAAATATAGATAACTGTGATGCACACTTTTACATGACAGGTGAAGAAATATCAAACCAGCTGCAGAATCTCGGACTTACCGCTGATGCATTTATTGCTGGTGTCGGAACAGGCGGTACAGTTATGGGCGTAGGACGAAGATTGAGAAAGGATAATCCGGGATGCGGAATATTTCCTCTTGAACCAATGAACTCACCTACACTTTCCACAGGATACAAAGTCGGAAAACACAAAATACAAGGAATATCTGATGAATTTATACCTGATATACTAAAACTTGACGAATGCACGTCAGTAGTTTCAGTTGATGATACTGATTCTATAATAATGGCTCAGATGCTTGCTTCTGTACTTGGAATAGGAGTCGGCATTTCATCAGGAGCTAATTTCCTTGGTTCAGTACTTGTTGGAGATCAGGTAGGTGCTGACAAAACAATATGCACAGTATTTGCTGATGACAATAAAAAATATCTTTCTACGGATTATTCCGAGAAACAAATTAGTAAAAAAGGTTGTCTGACAAATGACATTGAGCTTACCGGTGTTACAGCTATTAAATAAAGTGAGGTGCTTTCATTTTGAATGATACACAGACTTCAAAACAGCTTGAACTTCTCAAATGCATAACACAGCACAAGGCGGCAGGTGTTTCTGCCGCCGATACGGATATTTCATCTATAGATATTCTTATGAATACGTATCTTCCGGAGATATTATACAGATATCCTGATATTCACACAAAGCTTGTTCTTGAATATGAAAGATTCAAGGAATATATTAATTATAAGGAACTTGCCAAAAAAAATGTAATTGCATTAGGAGGAAAATTCGGAACAGGCAAATCTTCTTTTTTCAATTCTATTTATGGAACAGACATACTTCCTTGTGATATTCACGCCTATACTTCAGTGCCTACATATATTATATGTGAAAATTCATCATCGTCATATATGCTTAACAAATTTGATTTTCTCATCCAGACAGAACAAGAAAATATGCAGGAAATCTTTAACGGATTCAAAAAAAGTGCATCTGATTTATTTGTTCCTATGGGTCATCTTATTAAAAGTGCATTGATTCATACTTCATATAATGTATTAAAAAATACAGCATTTCTTGATACACCAGGATATTCAGAATTTTCAGAAAAAGATTACTGTGATAAAACTGATAAATCAATACTTACGGACAGGCTTAATCATAGCAATTATATTTTATGGTTTGCAGATATAAACAACTGTTCAATATCTGAAAGTGATATCTGTATTCTGAAAAAAATAAATCCTCATATTCCCAAACTTATAATTATCAATAAGGCTGACATTTTATCTGCATCTGAACTGAACCAGACAGCAGAAAAAACTAAAAAGATATTAGACTCACGGTCTGTACAGTATATAGATATACTTACATATTCCAACAATAGTCCTGAAAAATATGATAAATATAAAATTTTAGCCTACTTTGACAGATGGAACAAAACATCTGGTGTTATTAATTTTACACATGATTTCGGAGAAATACTTCAAACGCTGAAAAAAATCGGAGAAGACAAGAATATTTCAGAATTTGAAGAATTTAAGAATCAGCTTATTAAAGAAGTTGAAAAAACAAGCCGCACCATGTACAAAATAGAAAGTGTATTCCAGGTAAACTCATCTGACGGATTTGTATCACTTGATTCAATAAGCATCGGAAAGAATAATCAAACAGACAATAAATCAAATGATAAGAGTTCACATAACATAAGCATGGATATTTCGAAATTCAAATTATCAGAAATACCTGTATCAAATCCTGAAAAGCTATTGAGAAATTATAATGACATAAATGTTACTGACAATTCAGAATATGAAAGATATATAAATTCTGTTTCCATTATGCTGACAGATAATATGAAAAATATTGAACCGTTATTCAGCCGTGCTGACGGAAGTGCTGCCTATGCAAAGGAAATTTCTAAAATAATTGCACAGTCATTTGACGTAGATATGAATGATAATACTCCTGTATCTGAAACTGTACCTGATAAAAATGAAACAGATAAGAATGATTCTGATGAAAAAAATCGTTCAAAAAATCGTTCTTCACGAACCTCTCCGTTTAAAAAAGGAGCGGACAAGCAGAATGAAAATTCAAAAGATATTTCTGAACAAACACAAATCAAACATGAGCGTCCTGCGCCAAGACCGCCGAGACGCAGTCTGAATAAATAGAGGAGGAAAGTTAATGGAATCAAAAGTTAAAAATTCATATAACCTTTTCCAGAAATCATTTTTACACGGTTCTCCGATCAAGGAACACCCTGTTGGAAAAGTTAACGAAGAACTCAAAAGTTTATATTATGATTTTCTGTACATTACTGCAAAATATGAAAATACTGATACCGAAAACCAACTTCATTTTTTGCAGCGGTTAATGGATGGAACTGGAGCTGTTACTGTAATTTCAGATCATATTCATAATGCTGCTGCAATGAATTCTGAAAAGACCACTCAGTTTATTAACGGATGTATCAGTATGAAGCTTGAAAATATATTTTTTATTGACTGTCTTCTGATAACATGCTCTGAAGGCAATATCAATAAAAAACAGGTTGACTATCTTTCCGAAATGGCTGCTGCTCTCATGCTTGACAAACGCAGCATTCAGATTTTATGTGAATATGCCGTTGCTATACTTGAACAAAGTACTGAAAAATATGAAAAGACAAACAAAAAGGATACATTTGAATTATACAAACATATCCTTTGCTATACAAAAAAATTTATTTGTGGTGCTCTTGTAAATGACAGCACTAACATTTACCTTTATTCAATGCTTCAGAGTGAACTTAATCCAAAAAAACTGCTTCTGTTCAGTGAATCAGAGAGCTATAACAGCTGTGAGATTTTCAGAAAAAATATTATTATTGAAAATCTTAAAATTGATTTAAAAATCATGACTCAGATTCATGATTTTCACGTCGGATTCAACTGTGCTAAAAACATAATTTTCAGAAGCTGTGAATTTGCGTACGGAGGCAGTTTCAGATTTCATGGGTGTAAAAATGTTATAATAGATGACTGCTGCTTTATTAATTTCAATAATGACGCTGTATTTGATCTCAATCATGACTGTGTGCTTACACTTAATAACTGTACTTTTAAAAATTGCGGATATGAAACAAACTTTATAAGTACGACAGGCGGCATTATACGTAGTACAAATCTCAACCGTGTCAGCATCAGCAACTGCACATTCAACAACTGTTTTTCACAGGGTAACTTCAAAGGTGGCATTATCAGCTTCAACAATATCATTGAAGCCAATGACTGCCACTTTAACAGCTGCAATAAAGGAACATTTTTGTTTTATAGTGATAACGGAAGCTTTAAAGGAACAAATAATTCCAGGACAGACAGTGTGGAATTAAAAGGCTGATATAAATTATTCAAGTATTATTGTAAACGGTCCGTCATTTGTAAGACAGACCTTCATATCTGCTCCAAAAACTCCTGACTCAACTACAGGAATACTTTTTCTGCATATATCAATAAAATATTCGTAAAGTTCATTTGCATGGTCAGGCTTTCCTGCACTAATAAAATTTGGTCTGTTACCCTTACGGCAGTCAGCATACAAAGTAAACTGAGAAATAACAAGAATTTCACCGTTGACATCTTTGAGTGATAAATTGATTTTGTTATTGTCATCTGAAAATATTCTTAAATTTATTATTTTTGCTGCAAGTCTGTCAGCATCAGCTTTTGTATCTTCTTGTCCCACACCAAGGAACACGAGATATCCCTTTCCGATCTGACCAACTATTTTTTCGTCTACCTCTACACTTGCATTAAGTACTCTTTGCAAAACTATTTTCAAAATAATAACCTCTTTCTTTAACCAGATAAATTTTTTCTCATAAAGATTATACCAGAAAAAATGCTGTACTTCAATGCAAACATTCTATAATTTTTTCATATTTCACACAATATTCACCTATGTGTATTAAAATATTAATTAATTAGGGTTTTACCCGATCAATGGAGGATTTTTAATGAAAATAAAAAAAATTACAGCTCTTATTCTTGCCTTTGGCATAATATTAAGCATGTCAGGATGTAATAATTCCAAAAATTCCAGTTCTCAGTCAGAAAGTTCATCATCAGCATCAACTGATACAACCGAATCATCAACATCTTCGTCAGACACAGGATCCGAACAACTCGCATATGATGACCTTGGCGATGGCATTGTAATGAATATAGGTGGTTTTGATGTTTCAGAAGATGAATATAAGTATTATTTTGCATATGCAAAAAGCTTTATTGACAACGGAGATAAAACATACTGGGATAACGACACAAATTCATCAAAGCTCAATGACCTTAAAGCTCAGACTCTTAACTATCTTTTCAATACATACACTATATATATAATTGCCAAAGAAAATGGTGTTGAACTAACTGATGAGGAAAAGGCCAAAACTGATAAAGAAATAGATTCAACAAAACTTTATTACGAAACGACATATTCAAATAAAAATTTTGATGACTATCTTAAAAGTATTGCATGCACAAAAGAAATATACAGAGAATCCCTTCTCCGTGTAGCACTTGAACATAAAACAGTAAATGCACTGTATGAAACAGATTTCAGGAACAATTACCTCAAAGATTTCATACACGTAAAATATGTCCTTGTAGTCCCGAAAATCAGCTTTGCAGTAGATGAAAAAGGTTATCCTACTGACACACCTCTGGATTTCTGCACAATAAATCCAGATCTGACATATACAGATGAAGAAACAGCCATTATAAACAAATTAAATGGATATGCAAAGGCTGTAGATAGAGAAAACCTGAAAGCCTCAATTTCTGAACTAATGAATGTTATTCACGCAAGACTTGAAGCCGGCGAATCCATAGATACACTTATAGAAAAGTACAATTATAATCCGGCTGAACAAAAAGATGAATCCGGAACATGCATTGGTTCATACATTTCGGCTGATACAATGCAGAAAGAATTTTCTGATAATGCGTTTGCGCTTGCAGAAAATCAGATAAGTGCTCCATTTTTTTCAACAGGAAATGGTCATTACATTGTTCAGAGAATTCCGTTCGACGAAGAATATCTCCGTGATAATATTCTTTCAATGTATATGAATAATGAATCATACCCTTATGCATCAAAATATCAGGATCTGTGTACAAAGACACAGGAAACAATGAAGGTAGTTTATGATCACCGGTATGATGACATAAAGGCAGACTATGCAACAGCATATTCACTGGATGACCCTTCAACCACTGATACAGCATCAACAAAATCTGCAAAAAGTACAGCATCAACAAAATCTGCAGAAAGTACAACAGAAACAAAATCTTCAGCAGACACATCAGAAACAAAAGCTGCATCTGACACTAAAAAGCCAGAGTAATTCTGCCAGATCACAGACAATAAAACTATATTATTGAACCTTCCGCAGTTTTTGAATGAATTTAATTTTGTTCATCAACTGCGGATTTTTTATTGTTATAAAATTATAAGTTTTTTTCTCAACCCCTTGCATAATATGAAATATCATGATAAAATAAAAAAGATAGTATGTTACTTTAAACATCAGCTAATCTTTAACTAAGAAATCGGAGGAATTACTTTGAACCCCAGCATAAAAAAAGAAATAGAAAGCCGAAGAACATTTGCAATCATATCACATCCTGATGCCGGAAAAACAACCCTTACAGAAAAATTTCTTTTATATGGCGGTGCTATAAATCAAGCAGGTACAGTTAAAGGGAAAAAATCAGATCGTCATGCAGTATCTGACTGGATGGAAATTGAAAAGCAAAGGGGTATTTCTGTTTCATCTTCAGTTATGCAGTTTAATTACAGCGGATTTTGTATAAACATTCTTGATACACCGGGACATCAGGATTTCTCTGAGGATACCTATCGCACTCTCATGGCTGCAGATTCTGCAGTTATGGTAATTGACGCTTCAAAGGGCGTTGAAAATCAGACACGTAAACTATTCAAAGTCTGTGTAATGAGAAAAATACCTATATTTACATTTATCAATAAAATGGACCGTGAAGCAAGAAATCCATTTGATCTTCTTGAAGAAATAGAACAGGAACTTGGTATAAAAACATACCCTGTAAACTGGCCTATCGGTTCTGGAAAATCATTTAAGGGCGTATATGACCGTGGTAAAAAAACGATTATATCATTTACAGCAAATGGCGGACATCATGAGGTTGAATCACAGGAGGTTAACCTTAACGATGAAAAGCTTTCTTCTATAATCGGTGAAGAAAATTACAGAAATATTGTTGATGACGTTGAACTCCTTGACGGAGCAAGTGAAGAATTTGATTTAAGTGCTGTACAGGCAGGTGTTCTCTCCCCTGTATTTTTCGGTTCTGCTCTTACAAATTTTGGCGTTGAACCATTTCTGGAGAATTTTCTTAAAACGACTCCGCCGCCGCTTGCCAGAAATTCAAGTGAAGGTATAATAAGCCCGTTTGACGATGATTTTTCTGCATTTGTATTCAAAATTCAGGCTAATATGAATAAATCACATCGTGACAGGATTGCATTTATGCGTATCTGCTCCGGAAAATTTGAGCGTGATGCTGAAGTATTTCATATTCAGGGAAATAAAAAAATGAAGCTTTCACAGCCTCAACAGCTTATGGCACAGGAACGTGAAATTATATCTGAAGCATATGCAGGAGACATTATCGGTGTATTTGATCCGGGTATTTTCTCTATTGGTGATACAATTTCAGTGCCGGGCAAAAAATTTGAATATTCAGGAATTCCTACCTTTGCACCTGAGCATTTTGCAAGGGTATCATGTACCGATACATTTAAAAGAAAACAATTTCTTAAAGGAATAAACCAGATAGTTCAGGAAGGTGCTATACAGATATTCACAGAACCATACACAGGATATGAAGAAGTAATCGTTGGTGTTGTCGGCATGCTTCAGTTCGAAGTACTGGAATACAGACTTAAAAATGAATACACTGTTGATATCAGGCGTGAAAATCTTTCTTATGAACATATAAGATGGATTGACAATCCTGAAGATTTTGATCTGAAATCACTTACTATTACAAGTGATACAAAAATAGTTCAGGATTTCCATGATAATTATCTTTTGTTATTCACCAGTGAATGGAATATACGATGGGCGCTTGAGAAAAACAAGGGTCTTATTCTCTCTGAATTCGGAAAATAAAAAATAAACCATATAAAGTTTGCCTGAGGTATAATAGTTCAGGCAACTTTTTTGTGTGCAAAAGAATTCAAGCTGAAATATAATATTCTATATATTTAAGTAATAATTAGATAAAAAGCAAGAAAAATATTGATAATGTTCAAAGTTTTAGTTGATTTTATAGTATTAAAATGATATAATTAAGATGTCAATCGGAATTTTGTCTGATTGTTACAAAATTATTTAATGAAGGATTTGGTATGAGTATGAGTAAAAAGAAACTCCTCGCAGTCATAACATCCGTGGTATTATCCGGTGGAATGCTTTCAGCAATGCCGCTTGGTAATATTACAACTGCAGAAGCATTACTTGTAGATGATTGTTTTGATGTCAATTATGACGGATGGACAAATCTCGGGGATTCTACAATTGTTGAAACAGTGACAGATGTTAATTTCAACAGCTTGCGAAGCATGCATGTAAGCGGACGTACATGCAAAGATGATGGTGCATGTTCAGAAAAAAGCTTTTACATTGACGGAGGCAGATCGTACAAGTTTGATGTAAAAGTATACCATGAACAACCAGATGATGAAAACTTCAATCTTTCTATGACTTACCTTCTGCCTGATGGTAAAACATTTGAAACAAAAACTATTTGTTCCAAAAAAGCAGTTTCAGATGAATGGACTGATCTTGAGGCAAAATTCAAAGCTCCGTCCGGTGTTTCAAATCTTGTTCTTAAAATAACAACAGACAGTACAGCTGATTTTTATTTCGATGATTTTAAGATTACAGGAAAAGAATCAGTACCTGCTACCGTATCTGCAGCTTCAGCAGGATTAAAGGACATATACGCAAATTATTTCAGGGTTGGTTCAGTACTTAATGGCTACACTGTAAATCAATCAACAATTACATCAGTAATACTAAAAGAATATAACAGTATTACTTTTGAAAATGAGCTTAAACCTGATGCAACAATGAATAAGTCAAACAGCAGCGGTACTAATATAGGTGTTTCATTAAGCAGTGCAGCCAGTATTCTCAATTTCTGTGCTCAGAATGGCATTGGTGTCAGAGGACATACGCTGATATGGCACAGTCAGACACCTCAGTGGGTATTTAAAGATGGCTTTAACGATTCAGGAAGCTGGGTTTCCAAGGATGTAATGGACAAACGTATGGAAAGCTACATCAAAAACATGTTCAGTGAGATAGAAAAACAATACCCTACACTGAATCTGTATGCATATGATGTATGTAATGAGTGTGTCAGTGATGATTCAACACGTACAAAGAACAATGGAGGTGCCAGAGAGCCAGGATACGGAAACGGTAAATCACCTTGGGTTCAGGTTTACGGTGACAACAGCTTTATAGAAAAGGCATTTACATATGCTAAACAGTATGCACCTTCATCATGCTCACTTTTCTATAACGATTATAACGAATACTGGGATCATAAGAGAGACTGTATAGCATCAATGTGTGAATCTCTATACAAAAAAGGTCTGCTTGACGGAATAGGAATGCAGTCACATGTAAACGGAGATATCAGCGGATTCTCAGGAGTAAGTGCATATACTGCAGCTATGAGAAAATTTGCAGCTATCGGATGCCAGGTTCAGATAACAGAACTTGATGTAAGCACAGAATCCGGAAAGTTTGCTTCTTCTCAGCCTGACAAATACAAGGCAATTTTCCAGGCAGCTGTTGATCTTAATAAAACATCTTCTGCCGGCAAGGTAACTGCTGTATGTGTATGGGGCCCTAACGATGCGAATACATGGATAGACAGTAAAAATTCACCTCTTCTCTATGATACAAATAACAAGCCAAAAGATGCTTATTATTCAGTAGCAGGTGTTGTTCCTGAATCAGAATGGGGTGACGGTGGCAGTCCGAGTACTCCTGTTACTAAACCGGTTGAACCTGATGAAAACGGTTATTTATTCCATGATGACTTTGAATCATCAGAAGGCTCATGGTCACCGAGAGGCTCTGTTGATATGGAAATCAGCAACAAAGCCGCATATGCCGGTTCAAAATCACTTCTTGTTTCAGGCAGAACTTCTGAATGGAACGGTGTACAGAAATCATTAGGTTCTGTAACATTCAAACCAGGCCAGTCATACAGTTTCAGTGCTGATGCTGCTTATGCAGATGGCAGTGATGCAGAGTTTATCATGACTCTTCAGTATACAGATGCTGCTGGTGAAACGCAGTATGAACACATGGATACAAAATCAGCATCAGACGGAAAATTCGTTCAGCTTTCCGCAAAAGATTATAAGATTCCTTCAGGTGCCTCGGACGTCCAGCTTGTTATCGAAACATCATCAGCTCTTGGTGATTTTTATGTTGATGAAGCAATAGCTGCCGTTTCAGGAACACCAATAGATGGTCCTTCTGAAATTAAAATAGTTGCTGGTGATGTCAACTGTGACGGAAAAATCAATGTTGCTGATCTTTGTTATGCAAAAGCAGGAGTATTGACAGACTTTGACAGCAAAGCTTCTGCTACTGCTGCCGACGTTGACCAGAATAAAGTCGTAAACAGCAAAGATCTGATCATGCTTCAGGAATACCTTCTCGGAATAATTTCAGAATTTGAAAAAGATCCTTCAGGACCTGTAACACCTCCGGGAGATGATAATCCTCCTGTTTCAATTACTCCTAAAGAATACATGAAGAATTTCAGCAGTAAAATAGCTGAATATCCTGCAGCAGGCGTAACAGATATGAAGGGCGGAGTTGACTACGGCACCCTTAAGAAATATACATATAATTCAACTACCCGCGGACGTATGACAAATGTAAATGTACTGCTCCCTCCAGGATACAATCCGAATGAAAAATATCCTGTTCTTTATGCAATGCACGGTTACTGGGAAGATGAAGACTCTCTTATGACAATGGGAAAAGTTCAGAATATTCTTGGAAATCTTATCGCATCAGGCGAAGCAGAAAAAATGATTGTTGTATTCCCATATATCTTCACAAGCAAAACTCAGGAAAAATGTTCAGGAATGGATCTTAACAATTCACTAGCCTACGATAACTTTATTAACGATCTTGTAAAAGATCTGATGCCTTATATCGAAAGCAATTTCTCAGTTAAGACAGGAAGAGAAAATACAGCTATAACAGGATTCTCAATGGGAGCACGTGAGTCCCTGTTTATTGGTATGACACGCAGTGATCTTTTCGGATATTTAGGTTCTGCATGTGCAGCTCCTGGACTTACTCCTGGAGCAAACCTCTCAACACATCCGGGACAACTTAAGGAAAGTGAACTTAAACCTAAATATGATATGCCATATCTTATCTTACTGACATGTGGCGGAACTGACAGCGTAGTTTATGACCAGCCAGCAACATACAGCAGATTCCTTACTCAGAACGGTGTAGATCATCTTTATCACCTTGTATCAATGGGTGGACACGGTGATTCAAGTGTTCAGCCTCATTTCTACAATTTACTCAGAGGATTATTCAAAGCAAAATAATTTCTTGTACGCACAAGCAAAAACAGATGCTGATTTTTCAGCATCTGTTTTTTTATCTGTTATCAATTTTTTCAGGGTACATATCATGATTAAGAAGGCGTTTAAAAGCAAAGTCTTCCCATTTTGTCTGAGGTTTACCGTAATTACAGTAAGGGTCTATTGATATTCCACCTCTTGGAGTAAATTTTCCCCATACCTCAATATATCTCGGATCCATTAATTTTATAAGATCCTTCATGATAATATTAACACAATCCTCGTGAAAATCCCCATGGTTTCTGAAGCTGAAAAGATATAGCTTCAGAGATTTGCTCTCAACCATTTTTACATCAGGTATATATGAAATATATATTGCTGCAAAATCAGGTTGTCCTGTTATCGGGCAAAGGCTTGTAAATTCCGGACAATTAAACTTTACAAAATAATTATTTTCCGTATGTTTGTTAAGAAATGTTTCAAGTACATCAGGAGAATAATTATCAGGATATTTAACATTCTTGTTTCCAAGAAGCGTAACGTCATTCATTTGTTCTTTAGTTCTCATAAATATATTTCCTTATTTTTCTACTTTAAAGCAGGATCGTCAATACCATTGAGCTCAAATGCTTTTTTTCTGTCAAGACATGTGCCACATTTTCCGCATGGCTTTTCTTCTCCGACATAACAGCTCCAGGTTAGTTCATACGGAACCTTAAGCTCAAGTCCTTTTTTTACTACATCTCCTTTATTCATACTTACAAAAGGAGCCTCAATTCTGAGCTGACCTCCGCTTCCCTCATATATTGCTTTATTAATTGCATCATTAAATGATGTACTGCAGTCAGGATACGCATTTCCGGCAGCATCATCGCCATGTGCACCATAATAAATTACACTGCAGTCCTTTGAAAGTGCAATACTCGCTGCAGATGACAGAAATAAACCATTACGGAAAGGTACATATGTTGAAACCGGTAAACCATCTGTTTTTTTCAATTGTTCATCATAGCTTTCAAGAGGAATTTCCCTGTCAGAACCTGATAAAAGTGAACAGTCACTGTACTGAAATATTTTTGTAAGGTCAAGTCCCAGGTGTTCAGTTTTATAATACTTAGCAATAGATTCAGCCGCCTCTATTTCCTTTTTATGCTTCTGTCCGTAAAATATTGATAATGCAATTACATTATCATTTCCGTATTTTTCAACTGCCATTGCAAGACATGTAGTACTGTCTACTCCACCACTGAATAAAACCAATGCTTTCATATATAAATTATAACCCCTTTTATCTGAATATCTGGTTCTGGAGACTGATGTCAGTTTTAAAGCGTCCTCTGAGAGTGCTTGTTGATGTCTTTGAAGCTGTTTTCTTTATGCCTCTGGCTGTCATACAGCTGTGGTTTCCCTCAATAAGTACTGCAACATCTTCTGAACCAGTAACTTTCATTACTATCTCAGCTATATCAGAACCGATACGTTCCTGCAGCTGAAGCCTTTTTGCAACCATATCTGCTATTCGTGCAAGCTTACTTATTCCGATAACCTTATTCTTCGGAACATATGCTATTGAGACTTTCATATTGTACATAAGAGCAAGATGATGTTCACAATAACTGAATACCTCAATATCTTTTACTATTACAACATCCTGTCCGGCATCACTTGAATTTATGCTGAATGTTTTGTCAAACATCTGTGCTATTTCATCATTTGTATAATTCATGCCTTCAAAGACTTTTTCGTACATCCTTGCAACACGTTTTGGTGTATCAATTAGCCCCTCCCTGTCAGGATCATCACCCAATGCTATAATAATACCACGTATATGCTTTTTAATTGCTTCTGTATCTATTGGCATTCCTACACTCCCTTTTTATCAGGATCCCATATTATTTTATGAATCTGAAGCTGAAGATTAATATCGTTAAGATGATTTTCCTTCATAAAATCTACAATCTGTTCCGGGTTAATCTTTCCGAATACGGGACTGATATAAATATGACATTTATTTATCAGTGAAAATTTTTCAATTACAGTTTTTGCTTTTTTCAGATCCTGCAAATCAGATACAACAAATTTTACTGTGTCTTTTGAAGACAGACGATTAAAATTAAGCAAAAACATTCTGCTTTCCATACCACTTCCCTGAAGCTTATAATCAACTGTAAATGACGGTCTGTTTTCAATATCTATAAATTCTAAAATGTCAATACTTCCGTTTGTTTCTATCTCGACACGTATTGATTTATCATTTGCAAGTTTTTCAAGGAGTACATATATATTTTTCTGAATAAGTGGTTCTCCGCCTGTCAGCGTTACATTTATTACTCCTGTTGATTTTATATACTCATATATTTCATCTTCAGATAATAATTCAAATGTCACCTTCATATCATTTGCCCATCTTGTATCACAATATTCACAATCAAGATTACATCCGCAAAATCTGATAAACACTGCTAACTGTCCGGCAAACATACCTTCTCCATTAATGCTGACAAATTTTTCTGCAATATTATATTTCAACTATTTTCCTCCTATTCACTGTATATGGCACAATTATTCGGAGTCTCATAAACCGTAATCTCTTTTACACGGTATCCTCTTTTTTTTAGCCTTTCATAAAAATATTTCGACATATTTTCCGCTGTCGGTGTGAAATCAAGAGAAATTATTTTAAATCCGCTTTCACAGAGCATATCAAGCAGTTCAGGCTTAAGACTGTTTTTTTCTATTATCATAGCATGATCAAGTTCGTCTGCTTCAGTTTTAAGTGCTGTTTTAAGGTCTTTGAAATCTACTACCATTCCTTTTTCATTTCCGCATTCGGCAAGATGATCATCGCATATTGCCGCTATTATTCTCCAACGATGCCCATGAATGTTTCCGCACTTCCCCTGATATCCATTCAAAAAATGTGCACTGTCAAACGACGCTTCAGTTTTAAGTATATACATTAATATTTTTACCGCTTAATTACCTTATGCAGTAACGCTCCTCTCAGTTTTTATTTTTTATCAATAAAAAAGACAGACGCATAATGCTGTCTGCCGGAACTATGATTTATGTAATTATAAACCTAGCCCTAGTTTTGTTTATAGACAGGATGGTACAAATAAACTGTCTTGTGATTAACACTATACTATATATATTATATCATCCATATAATTATTTTGCAATAAAAAATATATACTTATTAATTAAAAATATTTCGTCTGTTAATTGTAAAAACCAATATTTAAATTACTTATATTAACAGCTATGAATCAGTTTTCTAGCATTATATACACCAATAATTGATTGTTGCCAAATTGTAATATATCTGTTATAATAATGTCATCCCAGTAAGGGAAATACACACGGAGGTATTCAAGTATGTGCAATAACTTTTTTGCTTCATTTTGTGAATGGATCAAGTCTTTTTGTAAGTAATTTTAATCAATAGAAATAATATAGTAATCCCGATAAGGGGAAATATACAAGGAGGTACTCAAATATGTGCAATAACTTTTTTGCTTCATTTTGTGAATGGATCAAGTCTTTTTGTAAGTAATTTTAATCAATATAAATCTCAAATAGGACATACACCGCCTTTGAGGCAGCTCGTTTTGTAAGATAAGAATATAAATTCTTATTTAACCAGACTGCCTGAGTTAACCTTTGAAAACATAATATAATAAAGGGTCTGTAAAATAACAGCCCTATGAAACGAAATCCCACTTTCATTTTCTTGTAAGTGGGATTTCGTTTCTTTTGTATATAAAAAAATTTGAATGTAAAAAATATTTCAACTGACAAAAATGTAAGCTTATCTCTTATCTGACCGACTTTTCATTCAATGAAGCTGAAAGAAATAAAATATTTTCCTTTAGCTCAGCCTGTTCCTGTTTATATCCCTGTGACATCTTTGAGAACCGCTCATCAGAAAGCTTTCCTGAAATATTCTTTCCGACAGTCAGAACGTTAATAATATTATATTTCCTACAAATATAAGCATGTCACTGTGGTCAATCATAAAATTGTCGCATTCCTGATAGCAGGTATCAGTGTATTTTGTTTCTGGCATTATAATAAAGATTGTTTGTATGGTTTGTTATTTCGATATGTGACAGTAAATCTCGTCCCAGTCAAATACCCGTATTATATTTTTATGCTTGACCTCCTTGTTGTATGGCGCATCAAAAAGCAAAACAGCTATTCCGTTTTCTGCCAGAAACAGTGCCACGTCCGGCTTATCATCTATCATAATTTCTGCAGAAATTTGTTTGCAGAAATCAAGCTTTTCCGCGGGAGTATTGCTTTCGGAACAGAAAAAAATGTCCTCAAAGTGAAGCTTATTATTGTTTATCCATCTCTTAAACAAATGCCTGCTAAGACACCCTAGGGGGTTTTTCATTATGGCAAACTTCCTCGCCGTAATTCCATATAATACGTGACCGTCCGAGTTTAGTCTGTGATTCACCTCGAATGCCTGTTTCCTCGGTTGTAGCTTACAACAATATTCATAAAAATATTTAAGCCCGAACATGAATTCCTGACCCCGGCTTACCCTGAATATTTCGGCTGTGGTGTACCCCGCAGGATTTACTGGCTTGCGCCCCCAGAATATCTCGCCGTACTTGTAATTAAATCCCGACATATCGGTAAGCACACCATCGGCGTCAATTCCTATTATCATTTTTATCCTCCATTTTCATTTCAATAATCTGCTTTCGTATTTCGTCCGTAATCCGCTCCGCGCCTTTTCCCACGGGTTCAATGGGAACACCGAACTTAATTTGCAAGGAATATTTTTTGAATTTTCTGAAGTTAAATATCCGAGGGAATTTTTTGCATGGCGGAAAAATATCATGCGCACCGTTTACACATACGGGTACGATTTTAATTCCCGAATCTATCGAAAGTACAGCCGCTCCACACTTGAATTTTCCGAGTTCTCCCCTTCTTGTCCGCGTACCCTCGGGGTGAACAAGAATACAGCTTTTCTCATTAACTATCACTTCCTGTGCACGCTTCATTGATGGAAAAAAATCGCCGTTTCTGTCAATTGGAATACCTCCCGCAATTTCAAACACTTTGCGAGAAACGGTTTTATTAAGATGTTCCTGAGCTATGAGTGCGCATGTTTCGTTTAAGTGCGTAAAATTGTTAAGAGCTGTCCATACCCACATACAGTCAAGGTCGCTTTCGTGGTTGGGACAGAATATATACCGACTGCCAACATCAAGATTTTCCGAACCGATAACTTCAAATTTATAAAAACATTTTGTAAACCTTACAAACATCTTGAACAATCGCATATCGCTTTTCGATCTCTGTGCGGGGTAGCCGTCAAAACAATCCGCCTGTATGTCATTGTCGCTTCCGTCCGCAATGCGGGAACACAATTCTCTGACAGTACGGCATTCAAACACACTTTGTAACGAAAAATCAATTCCCATTTCCTGAGCATTCGCGGCATATTCAATTGAACTCAGACTGTCACCTCCGAGCTCAAAGAAATCATCGTTCACCCCAACACACTTAATTCCCAGCAAGTCGGACACAATCCCACAGAGAATTTTTTCAGTCTCGGTTTCGGGCGCGGCGTAATCTTCGGAGCGTTTATTTATATCAGGTACAGGAAGATTTTTTCTGTCGATTTTCCCGCTCGGCGTAACGGGCATCTCTGCAAGGCGCATGAAATAATTCGGCGTCATATACGCGGGCAGCCTTGATGTGAGATATGTACGCAGTGCCTTATCTTCGATCACATTATCGGAGATGAAGTATCCAGCGAGATAATGCCTGCCTTTTTCAGAATACCTATCCATAACTGCGGCGAGACGTATTCCTTCAAAGCTACTCATAACGCTTTCAATTTCGCCAAGTTCAATACGCATACCGTGAATTTTAAACTGAGCGTCAATCCGTCCGAGAAATTCAATATTGCCGTTTACCTGCATACGTGCCAAATCGCCTGTATGGTACATCGTTTCGCCGCTTACAAACGGATTCGGTACAAACTTTTCCGCCGTCAGTTCAGGACAGTTAATATATCCTTTCCCCACTCCGTCCCCCGATATGCACAGTTCTCCAGCAATTCCAATGGGAAGCGGTTTTCCGTCGCCGTCCAGAATATATATGTGCGTGTTTGCAATGGGTCTACCGATTGAAATATCCGAAGAAGCCTGGGCATGTTCAAAAGAAGACCACACGGTCGTTTCCGCAGGACCGTAAATATTGTAAATTTCCGCAGAGGTATTTTTTTTGAGCTTCTCAAACAAATCCATGGGAAATTCCTCCCCACCGAGAATAATGGTTTTCAATACCGAAAGATATTCAAGATTGCTTTTGTCAAAAATATAACTTCTCATTTTTGTGGGAGTTGTCTGAATTATTTCGGCACCACTATCGGTTATAAGTCTGCCTAACTGTTTCTGCGAAACAGTTTGAGTATCGCTTGTCAAATATATTTTAATACCGTTTAAAAGCGGCAGAATACTTTCCGTAACAAAAATATCAAAAATAAAATTCGTTACCGATACTATGCTCCGAGCATCTTTTCCTATAATTTTACGGCAGACGTTAAAATCATTGTCAGCGCAGTAATTCACAACATTTTTATGAGAAACCGCTGCCCCTTTTGGCTTGCCCGTAGAACCCGAAGTGAAAATCACATAACACAAATCATCGGGACAGTTTAAATTTTCAATATGCTCCGTATTGTGGGAATAATCAAAGCTATTTAGCGAAATTTCTTCAATATTTTCGCAAGAATAGCCAAACGTTAGCGCAAGCTTTGCCCCCACCGTTTCAAGCATATATTCAATTCTTTCCGCAGGATACGAGGGTGAAACGGGCATATACGCTCCGCCCGATTTAAGTACCCCTAGCATTGCCACAATTATATGCGGACTTCTCTTAGCTATAATCGGAACAACGTCATTGGGCTTTATGCCCTTTTCACGTAGACAATGTGCAATAGAGTTTGACATTTCGTCAAGACGGCGGTATGTAAACTTCTCATTCTCAAACACAAGTACGACTTTATATGGATTATTTTCCGCTTGCTCCGAAAATAATTCATGCACGCATTTGTCTTTCGGATAATCCACAGCTGTATTATTAAAATTGAAAATGATTCTCCTGTATTCTTCATCAGGCAGTATTGAAATATCTTTGAGCGGTATATTTTTATCCGAAACAATCTGATTTACAATAAGCATAATTCTTTCCGCAACTAGAGAAATTTCGCCGTCCTGGGGGAAAGCCTCCGTCTGATAATCAATCGTAACGGTATATCTGTCCGAGCTGTCGCGGTTATCAATATGAAAGGTAAACGGGATTTCACTGAAACCGCTCGGAAACCATTTTGTCGACGCTTTAATATTTGTTTTCGCATTCTGACAGCTTACCATAACGCCGTAAAGATTTCCCGAAAAATCCATTCTTTCGCGTATGTCACGCAGAATATCACCGAAGGGATACTTTCTGTGCCTGAAAATCTGTCTGTGACCGTCCGTTATTTTTCTGCAAAGAGAAAATGCAGAGTCGTTATCCGAAATTTCCACAGTAAGCGGAGCGGTGGAAATATACATACCCACCGTTCTTTTTTCGTGGACGTTATTACGGTTAAGTACAGGTAAGCCTATGGTCACGGATTTGTTTTCCACGTTTATTCTTGAAAGATATGCTATTACCGCTGCTTCAAAAACAACAGCTTGTGAAATGCCGTTTTCCGCACAGAATTCGTCTGTTTTATTCGTCAGTTCAGCGGACAAAGCTGTTGTGTATCTTTTTGCCGTCGGAACAAAAACAGGCGTCCGCATAAGCTTAATCGGACTTAGTTCAGGCTTGTCACGGTATTTTTCCGTCCAGTAAGCTTTATCACGCACATATTTTTCGGATTTGAAATACTTTTGCTCGCTTTCTATATAGTCAGTATAGTTGTACTTCGGCAAATCAACGGTCTTACCATGTACAAGAAGGTTATAAATATAAAACACGTCTTTCGCAAGTATGCTGTAAGTCCACGCATCCGAAATAAGGTGGCTCGCGCATAAAAGCACGCCAGATTTTCCACATAATTCAAAAACGGTGACACGATACATCTGAGAATCAAGCAATTCAAAAAGCTTGTTGGCATACTCTTCCCCAAAGCGGTTGAATTCATCACTACTGTTAAATTCCATGAAATCAAATTTTTCATAACTGTAATTATGTGTATATTGAACCATTTTGCCGTTATTATCACAGAAGCGGATACGCATACCGTCCTGCAGGCGTATTTCCTCGTTTACCGCCTGTTCAAGCAGCTTGCTGTCATATTTTTCGTCGAACAATACTGCACCGCAGATATTGGATATGCTTGTATTTTCGTAAAACTTCTGCAAATTCCAGATGTTTTTCTGCGGAGTGGTAAGCTTATACTGCGTCATAGTTATATAACACCAATCCTTTTATCTTACTATTTAAAATATAAATATTTTCAACTTTATTATACCAAATTTTACAAGTTTAGTCAATGGCACTATATTTTGTGACTCAGAAATCAATTTTCAATCATAATCACTAATAATTATTTTCATAAAGAGTAAACGAAAATGTAAGGAAGTATATAAAATAAATTTTGGCATGAATTTAATATTAAAAGTGCAATTTGCTATTAAACGATAACTTAGTTGTAATGTTACCAATAAAAATAGTGTACTGAAAGCAAGTATAAACTTCCAGTACACTATTTTCGTTCTGACTGTCATTACAATATTTATCTATCTTAATTACAGTAACGTATTTTCGTTGCTTGCAGGCTTTGATTCAATATTTTTTTAATTGGGATAGATGGATTCGAACCATCGGGTGACGGAGTCAAAGTCCGTTGCCTTACCGCTTGGCTATACCCCAGTATCATTATGACGAATCACTTAAAATATTATATCAGATACAGACATATATGTCAAGCATTTTTTTATTTTTTGTATTATAATGTATATAAATTATTATTAATAATCCTCAAATGACCAAATACTCACTTAGCCATTTTAATACGGCAATGTACAGCATAGATGCATGTTTAAATTGAAGCTGAAGATCTGACTCCTGCTTCAATTTAAAAATTCCCCGCATCAGAGGCGGAAGACATATTGCTTAACTTATATATATTACATTTTTATACCGGATAAAAGGCATAGGGAAAAAAGATGCCCTACGCCTTTTATGAAATTATCATCTCACTTTTTGTTATGAAGAACAGCAAGCTGCTCATATTTCTTTTTTGTTGCCATACCTCCTCGTATATGTCTTTCTTTTTTATTGTTTTCCAGAATTTCTTTAACCAGAGGATACAACTGAGGCTGTATTCTTGGAAGTCTTTCTGCGACATCTTTATGTACAGTTGATTTTGATATTCCAAATTGTTTTGCAGTGGCTCGTACTGTTGACTTATTTTCGATTATATATTCACCTAAAATAATAGCACGTTCCTGAAAGTCTGATATAGATTTCTCATTCAAAAAATTTCACCTCAATACAATTAGTGTGGTTTAATAATAATATATATGGTGAAAATCTCTTTTATATTACTTGTATTTTTTTATTAATCTCTTGATTTATATTCATATTTATGTTATAATAATTAAGTTGCAGTCGTAATCAAATACTGCAATTTATACATAATTATATACAATGGAGAGGTATCGAAGTGGTCATAACGGGGCTGACTCGAAATCAGTTTGAGAGCAATCTCACAGGGGTTCGAATCCCCTCCTCTCCGCCAAATCTAAAATGTCTGCAAGTCAATAATTCACTTGCAGACATTTTTGTTATACAAAAATTTATAATTATATCAAACATAAATAATAACGGCTGTATATCGTAACTTTGGTTATAATATACAGCCGTTTTATATCTACTATTGATCCCTATTTGAAAGTTTATAAAAACATCTGAATTTTTTCAAAGCTTTCCGGTTATACTTCATCCTTGTTTACATAATCTTAAGGTTTTACTGTATTACTTAATAATGACGTTTTATTTTTTTAAAATAGTGTCATCTGACTTGATTTTGGCAGGCTTCCGAATGTGCCCATTTTCTCGAGCATTTCAATTACAGTTTTTGAAGCACCGCTGTTAGTCTGGAATTCTTCAATTGAAATATAGTTTCCTGCCTGCGCAGCGTTATACAGATTGTTTGCAGCTGCACCACCAATACCAGGAATTGAACTGAACGGTATGCGTATTTTGCCGTCTTCAATAAGATACTTATATGCATGTGATTTCTTAAGATCAAGCGGAAGGAGTGAAAAACCTCTTTCAAGCATTTCATTTATTATGTATAGCATATCAAGAGTTGATGATTCTTTGGGAGAACGTTCATTACCCATTTCTCTAAGCATTTCGCATTTCTCACGAACAGCCTCTTTTCCTAAGACAGCAGTTGCCGCATCAAAGTCAGTACCTCTTACAGTAAAATATGTTGCATAAAATTCAACTGGTCTGTAAAGTTTGAACCATCCTAGTTTTATTGCAGCAATTACATATGCTGCGGCGTGAGCTTTCGGAAACATGTATTTGATTTTAAGACAGCTGTCAATATACCACTGTGGAACATCATGGTCAAGAAGCATCTGAATGAGTTCAGGAGTAAATGTTTTCGGTGCTTTACCCTTACGGGTGTTCTCCATTATCTGGAACGCCTGCTTTGGCTCTACACCTTTATACAGAAGATATGTCATAATACTGTCACGTGTTCCGATAACTTCAGAAATTGTACATGTTCCCTGTTCGATAAGGTCCTTTGCATTTCCGAGCCATACATCCGTACCATGAGAAAGTCCCGAAATCTGAAGAAAGTCACTGAATTTTGTTGGCTTTGAATCCATAAGCATCTGTATTGTAAAGCCAGTTCCCATCTCAGGGATTCCAAGACTTCCTGTCGGACAGAATATCTGTTCAGAAGTCACGCCAAGTACTTTTGAATCTGTTATCATTTTTATTACATCCGGGTCTGACGTAGGTACATCCTTTATAAGAATTCCTGTCATATCCTCAAGATGTTTATATAATGTAGGAACAACATGTCCGAGTTCATCAAGCTTAAGAATAGTATCATGAAGAGAGTGGAAGTCAAAGTGAGTCGTAATAACATCACAATCCGTTGAATCTGCCGGATGCTGTACAGGAGTAAAATCATAAACTTCATAATCATTCGGTACAACAACCATTCCTCCAGGATGCTGACCAGTTGTCTTTTTTACGCCGGTACAACCCTTTGAAAGCCTTAATACTTCAGCATTGTTTATTTCAAGATTTTTATCAGTACAATATCCCTTTGCATATCCGAAAGCTGTTTTTTCTGCTACAGTACTGATAGTTCCGGCTTTAAATACATTATCACGGCCGAAAAGCTGCTCTGTATACCTATGAGCAGATGACTGATATTCACCTGAAAAGTTAAGATCTATATCAGGAGCTTTGTCTCCGTCAAATCCAAGAAATGTTTCAAACGGAATATCATGTCCATCACGCATCATATCAGTACCACATTCAGGACAATTTTTCTGGGGTAGGTCAAATCCTGATCCATATTCACCTGTAGTATTAAATTCACTGTACTTGCATCCAGGACAGACATAATGCGGACACAGGGGGTTAACTTCTGAAATACCTGCCATTGATGCTACAAATGATGAACCAACAGACCCACGTGAACCTACCTGATAACCATGCTCAACCGAGTTCCATACAAGTTTCTGTGCAATAATATACAACACGGCAAAACCATGCTTTATAATAGATGACAGTTCCCTGTCAAGACGTTTCTCAACAATTTCAGGAAGAGGATCTCCATAGATCTCATGGGCCTTATCATGCGTAATACGAACCAGATCTTCCTCTGCGCCCTCAATAGTTGGTGTATATGTTCCATTAGGTATAGGACGGATCTGTTCAGTCATATCAGCAATCATATTAGTATTTTTTACAACGACATCATATGCTTTTTCTTGGCCCAGATACTGAAATTGTTCAAGCATTTCATCTGTTGTTCTGAAAAACAACGGCGGCTGGTCTTCTGAATCCTTAAAACCGTTTCCTGTCTGAAGAATTTTTCTGAATATACTGTCCTTCTCATCAATAAAATGAACATCACAAGTTGCAACTACAGGTATTCCAAGTTCTTCACCGAGAGCAACGATTTTCTTGTTATAATCTTTAAGTTCATCTTCACTGCGTGCCATACCGTTTTTAAGCATAAATGCATTGTTCATATGCGGCTGAATTTCAAGATAATCATAAAATTTTGCCAACTCAACAATTTCTTCATGCGGTTTATTTTCGATCATAGCTGTAAACAATTCACCCGCTTCGCAGGCACTTCCGAAAATAAGTCCTTCTCTATGCTTTTTAAGAACAGATTTAGGCATAAGAGGTTTTTTATAAAAATAATTAAGATGTCCGTATGATACAAGTTTATAAAGATTTTTAAGTCCAAGCTGATTTCTTACAATTATTATCTGATGAAATGACTTAAGCTTCTTTACGTCTATAGTAGAAACATTTGTGTTAAGATCTGAAAGTATTTTTACATCATTGTTCTGAACAAGTCGTTTTATAAGTTCAATATAAATTTTTGCAAGCATTCTTGCGTCATCTGTTGCACGGTGGTGCTCAAATTTTCCGAGTTTAAGATGCTTTGCCACCATATTGAGCTTATGCTTTGAAATATCAGTCAGCATCGCCTGACACATTGTCAACGTATCAATGTAGTTGAATTTAAAATCAATATTATTTCGCTCACAGCTCGCATTAATAAAAGATACATCAAATGTGGCATTGTGAGCTGCAAGAACTGCATTTTCACCACAGTACTCCATAAATTTCTTTAATGCTTCTGTTTCGGAAGGTGCATCATCAACCATCCCGTTTGTTATTCCTGTAAGCTCTGTAATGTGTGCCGGTATTTGCATTTCAGGATTAACATATGTATGAAACTCATCAATTATCTGCATATTTCTGACCTTAACAGCACCGATTTCAGTAAGTCTGTCATTTTTGCTGCTTAGCCCTGTAGTTTCCACATCAAAAACGACAATCTCGTCATTTACACTTCTGCTATCATCATTATGCAGAATTTTCAGTCTGTTAATATCATTTACAACATACGCTTCACATCCGTACAACACCTTGAAATCCGGATCCTTGAATCCACTTGCTGTATTCATAGCCTCAGGAAACGCCTGAACATTTCCATGGTCTGTAATTGCAACAGCCGGATGGCCCCATTCGTGTGCTCTCCTTACAATCTGTTCTGCAGGTGTAACTGCATCCATCGAAGACATTGCCGTATGCATATGCAGTTCAACACGTTTGACCCTGGCATTATCTTTTTTCATTATTCTTGTTCCAAGAACAATTGAATCAGCCATTATTGACATATCTTTTGCAAAATTATCGAAGTCAATTCTTCCGTTTACAACAATTGTACTTCCTTTTTTTATAAGTCCAAGTCCGGACTCATCAATCTTATCGTTCTTTTCAAATATTTTTATTATAACAGAACCTGTATAATCAGTTATTGTATATGAAAATACCGTTCTATCTCCCTTAATTTCTTTACTATCACATTCAAACACATCTCCCCATATAGTAACCTTATTGTTTAAATGTTTTACAGCTTCAGAAAT
>OBID01000186.1_pt1 | contig 27467 bp, 21 predicted proteins | sample 1519781 | NCBI WGS metagenome assembly OBID01 (sample SAMEA3991478, study PRJEB22521) | metagenome | biome: anthropogenic terrestrial biome; feature: sewage plant; material: sludge | place: Sweden | collected 2012-09-26 | reverse complement strand
GCGTTCCGTTCCTTGTCCAGCTCTTGCACGTAGGGCACGCCGTTCACGAATTCTTCCGCTGCCGACATCAAGGTATGCATCGCCGCAGCAATCTCGTCCTGTGCAGCAGGGCGGGATGGTGTGGTTGCACGGGAGAGGGCGCGCCTTCTTCTGGGCCCGACATACAACTGCGGGGCTGTCGGGTTATCTTTTTCCAATTCCGGTCGTCTCGATCTCGCCATTATTCCTCCAGGTCATCAGGCACCGATGTGTGACGCAAATACTCTACTCGATCCTTGGTGGCGATTGCATCGGGGGAAAAGCTAACGGAAAGGGCGAACCGGAGGACTCGGCAACCGGTTCACATCCACCGGGCTGACAAGTCTCCAGGGATAAGACCTGGAGAGTCCAGGGGTTCATCCAGTCCCGAGAACCTGCCTCGCAGGGTAGAGATAGAACAGGAATGTGTGAAGGTGGAGGGTCGATCTAAGTGGAGACGGAGATGTCTGGATCAGGAAAGGAGGGAGTGACCATGCAGAAGCACATCGAACGTCCGGTTCATCTGAGCAAGACGCATCGGGCCGATGAGCGCAAACAGGAAGTCTGGCCCCTGTCGGCACGTGAGTTCATGAAACTGCCCGTATCAGGCTTGATGTCGGCGGGTAAGCGACTGACCTTTACCCGGTTCGCGCCATCGGATCAGGCGGCCTAGCCCGCATTATTCACGAGTGTTCCGCTGCAATCGCGGACTCGCGGCTGCGACGAGCCTGTCGGCGGGCGGGCTCGCCGCTCGGTCGGTCGACAGCCTGTTCAAGGATGCTTCCTCACGGCTTCGCGCGCCCGTCTCGCTGGGCGACTCCGCACTTTCGCGACGAACCGTCATGAAGAATGCGGGCGAGTGAAACGTAACACGTGGCTAGGGGGAATAAGTGCGTATGGCTCATAGCGTATAGCAAAGACGCCCTCTTCCGCTTGCCGGCCATAGGTTCTCTTCCGCGGACGGGAGATGAACGACGTTTCACGAACGAGGGACATCAGCCGGTACTATTTCCTTCCGGGCACGAGAGGCTCGGGCTGATCCGGCCGGCGTCCCATTTCCAATAGAGACAAAAGTCGGTGCGGTGCGGCTCGTTAAAAATGTCCCGATAACAGACCCGGCCGTGAAAATAGATTGCGGATTTTCCGCCCTTGATGGCATCGACCTCCGCAGCCGTGAGGGGGCTTTCCCGCGCGATTCCCGGGCGCTTGGGCGTTCCGATAAACCACTTCCCCGCCTTCGGATCCGGCGTGACGTGGCGACACTCGTCGTTGACGAGCCGACGCGTCAGAGGGTAATCCATCACAAGAATTCTTGAAAACGACCCGTTGTCGTATGCGGGAGTCCTGCCGATATTGTGGAAGGTGTCGTGGACGCGAGGCACCAGGCCTTCCTCGATCGTACTGATTCCCCGGGGCCGCACATCGATGTAGGCGCGCAATTGTCGTTTCGCCGCCTCTTGAACGATATAGTTTTCCCAACTGGGATAACCGGTCGCAAAGGCCGCAACAATCGCCGCGATCACCACGCTCCAAAAAATCGTCAGTTTCAGCCGGAATTGCTTGTTTTCGGCGTCGGAGAGTAACTGGGGTGGTGGCAGGCCGTGACTTCCGTCTCCCTGAGCCGAACGGGCTTGGGCTTGCGGAGATAGACCGGCCTGGTTTGCGGTATCGGTCCGGTCTGTTTCGTCTTGACTCGCCATGGAGTACTCCCCCCTTGTGGTTCGTACCAGGAAGGCTCGTCACACAGCTCATACGCGGAGCGCCTATGTCTCCACTATAGGAAAGTGGAAGGATTAAGGCAACAGGAAGAAGGTCAAGGCCTGGAGGTCTCCCGGTTGCGCAAGTCTGAAGGATCAACTAGCCTGGATTATTCATGAATGCCGTCCCGAGGCGCTCCCGGCGCGCGCGTGTGAGTGTGTGAGTACGGGTGAAACTGTTCGCCTGCTCCAGGTGTGAGAGAGGAGAAGAGCTGTGAGTGCTACAGAGCAGACCCTGCCGACGAAGGCTGAGGACTATGTTCGCATGCGGGCCTTGGCAACCGGGCTCCTGTTGTTCATGGCGCTGCTGTTTGTCGTGGCCTTGTTTCAACAAGAGACGCATCCCATGTTTGCATGGCTCCGAGCCTTCGCTGAGGCCGCGATGGTGGGCGCGCTTGCCGACTGGTATGCGGTGACGGCGCTGTTCAGACACCCCCTCGGCTTGCCGATTCCGCACACGGCCATCATCTCCGGGAATACCGAGCGCATTGCCTCTAATATCGGCAGTCTCACCCAGCGGAAGCTGGTCACGCCGGAGGGGATCGCCCGATTGGTCGGTTCCTGGCGCATCCCTGAAGAACTGATCGAGGCGCTCCTCGCCCCCGAACGCAGGCGTGCGCTGACATACGAATGCGCGCAGATACTCGTTCGAGCGCTGAACGCGTCGGAAGATGCGACGATGCAGAGGATGCTGCGCGACATTGCCACCAAGGTCATGCGGGGCGTGAGCGTCGCCCCCCTTGCCGGTCAGATGCTGGCCGGCTTTCTCGGGAGCCACCAACGGGATCGCCTGCTGAACGACATCCTGTCTGCTGTTCTCGAGTATGTGGACGCTAACAGAGACTCGTTGGGCAGGACGGTGGCTGAAAAGCTCCCTTGGTCGCGGGTGCTCAGTTTCGTGAAGTTGGATTACCCCGTCTCCCACAAAGTCCTGGACTCGGTTTACGACACCCTCTGCACGATGCGGGACGATCCGCACGATCCGATGAGGCGGAAGGCGATTGAGCGGCTCCACGAATTGTCTCAGTGGCTCATGCATTCCGGCGAAGCGTTGAGGCGAGAGGCGTCCCTCAAAGAAAAGCTGCTCGCATACGACACGTTGTTGCAGTTCCTTGACGATTCATGGCATCGGCTCAAGCAATGGATGCTCGATGATTTGAGCCAGGATCCCTCCGACATTCGGACCTATCTCGATGCCGCCCTGGCCGATATCGGGCGCACGTTGCAGAAAGATGCCGCATTGCGCGCCATGTTGCATGATGGGGTGCAGGGTCTGGTCGAGGCACTCGCCACCAGGCACAGCGACAAGATCGGGGAGTTGGTGGCCAACACGGTCAGGGAATGGTCGCCGGCTCAGATGGTGGAGACCATCGAGCGGGAAGTCGGCAAAGACCTGCAGTACATTCGCATCAACGGGACGATCGTCGGAGGCCTGGTGGGATTGCTCCTGCATGCCCTGGCCCTGTTGATCGGGGGGCGGTAAATGGGGACTGCGCTCTTCAGGATGCCTGTGCTTCTCCCGAATGCTGCGCGCCGGACGGGCGAGGAATTGCGGCCGGTTCGGCGGCAGGCGCGACGTGCCCGGCATCGAGCAGGATGGCGACGAGCATATCGCTCATGACGTTCACGCCGGAGCGGGCGCGGGCGATGATCCAATCCACCGTCATGATGAGTGGAATGGCCGCAATGATGACGTGATCCGGCAGGCCCGCGGCAGCCAACACCAGTGGCAGGACAATCAGTCCGGCTTCGGGAATCCCCGCCACGCCGGCCCCCGCAATGATGGAGGCGAGCACGATCAGCACCTGTTTCACCATCGGCAGGTCGAAGCCCAGCGCTTGCGCGAGAAAGAGGGCGGCCATGGCTTCATAGAGGGTGATGCCGTCGTTGTTGAGGTTCGTACCGACGCAGGCTGCGAGGCGCGACGATTGCGGCGAGACGTTCATGCGATGGAGGCACTGGAGTGTCACCGGCACGGTCGCGAGGCTGCTGTTGCAGGACACGGCGGTCAGGATGGCGTCGGCCCCCTGGCCCAGGTAGACCTTTGGCGACTTCTTTCCCACCAGCCAGGCGAGGAGCGGATAATAGATGAGCGCGTGGGCCGCGAGTCCTGCGAGCATGGCGACGAGGAAGATCCAGAGCACGGAAAAGACGCCGATGCCGGCCTTGCCCACGACCTGCGCCACGACACCGAAGACGGCGAGCGGCACCACCAGGATGATCCATTCGAGTATCTGCACCAGCCAGACATAGACCCGTTCGATGCCGCGCACGAGGGCATTGACCAGCCCGGTGGTCTGGTCCTTTTCGCTCCGGACCATCCGCAGGGTGGCGCCGAGCACCAGCGCGAGGAGGACGACGCCGATGATGTTGTTGCTCGAGAACGGGTCGGCGATGGTGCGGGGAATGTAGGAGGCGAGGTACTCGATCGGGCTTTGAGACCCGGCCTGCACGTTGGCCAGCACGGTTGCGGAGGGCTTGGTCCCCGGCACCAGTTGGAGCAGGGCATCGACGCGGCCCTGCCAGGCCAGGCCCGGCTGCCAGGTGTTCATGATCGCGAGGCCGATGGCCATGGCGACGGAGACGTTCACGAGGCAGATCAGCAGGAGTTTACCCCCCTGGCGCAGCGGAATGGTGGTGCGGATGAGCGCATCGAGGATCGCGAAAAAGATCAACGGAATGGCGAGTGTCTTGAGCAGGGTGACGACGAAGAGGCCGAGTTTGCCCAGCTGCGCATTGCGCAGACCGCCCCAATAGGGCTCCTGCCCGAAGAGGGCGCCCAGCAGCCCGCCGCAGATCACGGCAATGAGCACTTGTGTGTAGAGCGGCAGTGGGATCCAGCGATGCGTCGGCTTCATGTCGATCTCTAGTGGAGGCGGAAGAATACCGGTTTCTTCACTGGATAACATCCCGCTTGGGGGAAAGGCTAGCCCGGACTCTTCAGGAGGACCTCCTCAGTCGTCTGCTCCTCTCGAACCGCGGGCTTCAGTCTTGAACTCCTCGGTAGGACATTGGTGAAAAATCCTGGCTGGGCCCTAAGGGAGTGGGTCTGAAACCCGGCGCAGGCGATCAGCGCCAGCGCTGCCCATTGCGAGGACCTTGTGAAAGGAGTATTTTCTTAAGCATTCTCACCTCACAGAAGGAGGCTATTATGAGACGCTTCCGACTCCTCTCCTTGACCCTCGGGCTGCTTCTTTCCTGTACATCGCCGGCCTTGTCGGAACTGCTGGCCCTGCTCAACTACGAGAGTAAACCAGACCAATCGGTCAGACGGGAAGGGATCGCGATTATGGACATCGATCCCGAGTCGTCGGACTTCGGAAAGGTCTTGATGGAGATTCCCCTTCCGCCGGACCTTGTCGCGCACCACATTTTCTTCAACCGCGACCGGACGAAAGCCTACATCACGGCCTTAGGCAAAAGCGTCCTCCACGTCGTGGACCTCACCCGCTTTCCCTATCGCCTCCGCGCCATCGATGTGCCCGACTGCCAGGTGTTGGAAGATCTCGTGGTGTCGGAGGATAACCGGATCTGGTACCTGACCTGTATGGGGTCGAGCGCCGTCATCATGGGTGATGCTGTGAAGGACAAGCCGGTCAAGACCATTCGTACGCCGGACGGCGGGGGCGCGTCCGTGCTCTATCCGCACGGCATTGCGATTCACAACGGGATCGACCGTGTGCTGATTACGAGCACGGTGAAGCCCGATATGTCGGATGCGGGCGACTCGGTGACGGTGTTGCAGGCGAGTACGGGTGCGGTGCTCTCAACGCACAAAGTGTCCTCTAAACCGTCACCGGCCAAGGCTGCCCCGGTCGAGGTGATGTTCGCTCCCTTTTCGAACCCGCCGGTGGTGCAGATCACAAACATGTTGGAGGGAACCTTGTGGACCGGCACCTGGGATGCGGCGAGCCAGTCGTTTTCGTTTCAGCAGGTGGACGACTACGGGCCCCGGCAACAGGGCATGCCGTTGGAGATGCTTTACAATGCGAAGGGAGATCGATTGTTCGTCACGACGGCGAAGCCGGGATTTGTGAACCTGTACGACAATTCCGACCCCAGTCACCCGCGGTTTCTCCAGGCCATCCCCGCGGCCCAGGGCGCGCACCATAGCGTGCTGTCGCCCGATGAACGCTACCTCTTTGTCCAAAACAGCCTGCTCAACCTGGAAGGCATGAGCGACGGGTCCATCACCGTGATTGATCTGGCCAAAGGCGGGACGGTGCTGGGGAGTATCGACACGTTGAAGGCGCAAGGGTTCAACCCGAACTGCATCATGCTGCTGCCGAATCATTTCCGGCAGGCCAACTTGCGCGCAAGCCTCGTTGCAAAGTGAAATGGTGTGAGGGCACAACGTAGGCAAACGAGACAGCGCAGGCGGATGTTCAGTGCGAAATTGGAGGAAACTCCAACATTCTGTCGCCCGGCTACGCCCGCTTCCCTTCTTGACTCCCATTTTCACCGGCTCCTATAATTCGGCGGTTCACACGCGGCAACCAGCTGATTTGGCGTAGAGAATGGCCGAGTTTACGCATTTCAACGAGTCGGGGCGGGCACGGATGGTCGATGTCGGGGCGAAAGCCTCCACCGAGCGTCTCGCGACGGCGCAAGCCACGGTATTCCTTCAGCCCGAGACCCTCGAAAAGATCCGGCAGGGGAAGATTGCCAAGGGGGATGTGCTGGCCGTTGCCCAGGTCGCCGGGGTGATGGGGGCGAAGAAGACCCCGGATTTGATCCCCATGTGCCATCCTATCCTTCTGACCAGCGTCGATATTTCTTTCACCGAAACAGCTGAACCCGACCAGGAAGGGCGTTGCGCGATCACGATCACCGCCACGGCCAAGACCACGGGTCCGACCGGCGTGGAAATGGAAGCCATGACCGCCGCTTCGGTGGCCGCGTTGACGATCTACGATATGTGCAAGGCGGTGGACCGGGGCATGAGCTTCGGCGACATCTGCCTGTTGACGAAATCCGGCGGGAAGTCCGGCCTCTATACCAGGAAGGTCGGCTGAGATGGTCACGATACAACTTTTCGGCATGACCAAGATGCTGGCCGGTAACCAGGGGACGCTGTCTCTGTCGCTCCACGACGGGAAACGGGTGAAAGACCTGGTGTCGGTGATCGATGCGGCCTATCCGAAGATCGGCGAGTTGTTGCAGAAGAAAAAGGTGCTGGTGTCGGTCAATCAAGAGATCGCACACGAGGATCTTGAAGTGAAAGATGGGGACGAAATTGCGCTGTTGCCACCCTTCGCGGGTGGTAATCGATAGGAGCACAGGATGAGTCTCGAACAGGTCACCAAAGCCGATCAGCCCGCGACCGACGATGACGCGATGCTGGTTCGCGTCCAACGGGAAGACTTTTCGATCGACGAGGAACTCAAGCGGGTACGCCGACGCTCCAAACGGATCGGCGGCATTGCCATGTTTCTGGGCACGGCCCGTGATCGCTCGAAGGGGAAGGATGTGGATGGCATCACCTTCGAGCATTACGAGGGCATGGCGCAGAAGAAACTCCGCGAGATTCGTGAGCGTGCCATCAAAGATTTCGGCGTGATCGAAGTGCTGGTCCTGCACCGGTACGGTGAGATCACCATCGGAGAGAATATTGTGCTGATCATTGCCGCGGCTGAGCATCGCGCCGAGGCCTTCCGTGCCTGTCAGTGGGCGATCGACGAACTGAAGCAAATTACGCCGATTTGGAAACTCGAGCACACCCCCGAAGGAGAGGTGTGGGTCGAGGAGCACCCATAGCCCCTGTCAGGGGCGAGCAGTCAGGGGGGAGAGGCCCGCGCCTTCGAGTCACCATGGACCACCGCACGCTCGATACACCCGCTCCCACAATTTTCGACCGTTTAGGGCGCCCGCTCCGCAGTCTGCGCCTGTCTGTGACCGACCGCTGCAACCTTCGGTGCAAGTATTGTATGCCCGAAGACGACTATGCCTGGTTGCCGCGCGATACCATCCTGACCTTTGAAGAGATGGCCGAACTCACGGCGATTTTCACGGAGTTGGGGGTGGACAAGGTCCGGCTTACGGGCGGGGAGCCGCTGTTGCGTCGGGACCTGCCGCGGTTTGTCCGGCAGCTGTCCGAGAATCGCCGGATTACGGAGATCGCCCTCACCAGCAACGGTGTGCTCATGGCGGACCAGGCTGCCGACCTGTCGTTTGCCGGGTTGAATCGCGTCACGATCAGTCTGGATACCCTGCGGGCCGACCGGTTCCGCACGTTGACCAAGCGTGATCTTCATCATCAGGTGTTCGACGGTATCAAGGCGGTGGTGCAGGCCGGGTTTCCTTCGCTGAAATTCGACACGGTCATCATCAAAGGGTACAACGACGACGAACTGATCGATCTGATCGAGTACGGAAAAACAGTCGGCGGCGAGGTCCGGTTCATTGAGTACATGGATGTGGGAGGGGCCACGGATTGGTCCATGAATCAGGTACTTTCGCGGGCGGAGATGCTGGAGCACATCGGCCGACACTATGGCGAAGTCACACCCATCGTCGAGAACAGTGTTGCGCCGGCGGAGCGGTTCCGGTTACCGGACGGCACCAGCTTCGGCATCATTCCGTCCACCACCACGCCCTTTTGTCGCTCCTGCGATCGGAGCCGCCTCACGGCGGACGGCATGTGGTATCTCTGTCTGTATGCGAAGGACGGCCTCGACCTGCGGGCGCCGTTGCGCCAGGGCCGCTCCCGCGACGAGATCAAATCGTTGATCACCGCTGCCTGGGAAGGGCGGGCGGATCGGGGTGCCGAAGAGCGCAAGGCGCTCGAAGCGCTCGGCCTCCGGGAACAACGACTCATCGAAATCAACCGTCTACGCGAAGATCCCCACCTGGAAATGCATGCGCGAGGGGGCTGACCGTCAGTTCATGCTGTTCCTATCACTGGGGCAGTCGACGCACCTCTCTCGGAGCAGCGGATGTTCGATCCTCATACCCTGACTATCCTGAGTCTTGGATTCGTGCTGGGGCTGCGTCATGCCCTGGACGCGGATCATCTTGCCGCGCTCTCCACGGTATTGGCAGAGCGTCCGACGGTGCAGGCGTCCACGGCCATCGGGTTTTTTTGGGGACTCGGGCACACGCTGATGTTGTTGTGCGTGGGGACCCTGCTGTTGGCGTTGAACCTCACGATTCCAGACCGGCTGGCCACGCTGTTCGAGTTTGCCGTCGGAGTGATGCTGGTGGTCCTCGGCCTCTCGTTGGCTCGCCGGATCTACCGCGAGCAATGGCACCTCCATACGCATGAACACGATGGGCGGCCGCACGTTCATTTACATAGTCACCATCTGCAGCCGGATCACGCGCACGGACATTGGTATCAAGGATCGCTGCGACCGCTCTTGATCGGAATGGCGCATGGGTTGGCCGGATCGGCGGCGCTCATGTTGATCGTGCTTTCGACGGTGACGGGGATCGGTCAGGGCATCGGCTATATCGTGGTGTTCGGCGTGGGGTCGATTCTCGGCATGGTCGGCGTCGGGGCGGTACTGAGTCTGCCGGTGGTCTATTCTGTCACAGTTGGTCCGCGCGCCTATTGGATGGTGCAGGGCTTGGCTTGTCTGGCAAGTATTGGCTTGGGATTGTTGATGATGGTCCGGATCGGGCTGGGCGGCGGTTGGTCCTAAGTGCCTGCATGATGCGCTCATGACAGAGTCACTCCCGCCCATATCACGTGAGGTCTTCCCGGAACGGGCCGTGCAAATCTGTGTGCGCCTTTTCGAGAGGTATGCTATTCTGCCGCGCAGTGCGGAGGACTCATCCACAAGCTTCTGAGGGAGCGCCGGGGTTCGAGGGACGTTCCGGGAATCCAGGGCCATGAATGTCCGCGTGCTGGGCTGTCATGGGTCCGGACAGTTGGTTCCGGGGGCGAACGGGCCGATTCAGTGCGGTACCTGCGGATTCCTGGTCAATGACCAGTTGCTCGTGGATGCCGGCACGATCGGGTCGCGCCTGTTCCTCGATGAGCAACGGCGGATTCGGGTGGTCCTGCTGACCCATCTGCACTTCGATCATATTCGTGAATTGCCGACGCTGGCCGATAACCTGGTCGGTGAGATCGACGAGCCGGTGGTCATTGCGGCCATTCCCGAAGTGTTGGACGGGCTACGCGCGCATATTTTTAACGGAACGGTGTACCCTGATTTCTTCCGGCTTCCCGATCCCGCCAGGCCGGTGTTCGTCCCTTACGAGTTGCGAGCGGGACGAGAGGATCTGCTGTGCGGGATGGGCGTGACGCCGATTCGCGTCAACCATGTCGTGCCGACCGTGGGATTTCTCCTTCGCGAAGGGGCGCACAGGGTGCTCTATAGCGGTGATACGTATCAAACGGACGCGCTCTGGCAGGTGGCGAAGGAAGTCACCGGGTTGCGGGCGGCGTTTATCGAGAGTTCGTTTCCCAATGAGATGGATGAGTTGGCGCGTGTGGCGAAACACCTGACTCCGGCGCTGCTGGCACAGGAATTTACCAAGATGGCGAGGCCGGAGTTGCCGGTATACGCCTACCATCTCAAGCCGCGGTTTCGCGACCAGATCCGGCAGGAGCTCGGGCAACTGGGCATTCCTCATTTGACCGCGCTTGAAGAGGGGCAAACCCTTGTACTATAGGTGAGCACAGATGGCATGGTTTAAAAAAGGCAAAACCGAGGAGGCAGAGCCTCCCAAACGCTCCAAAGTGGCGGAGGGGATGTGGCTGAAGTGTAATCACTGCCGGGAGATCGTGTATCGCAAAGAGGTGGACCGGAACAACAAGGTCTGTCCGAAGTGCGACTATCACTTTCCCATTTCGGTGATTGAACGTATCAACCTGCTGGTGGATCTCGGAACCTTCAAAGAGTGGGACGCCGAGCTGGAGCCGCAAGACCCGCTCCAGTTTCAGGATACCCGCACGTATAAAGACCGGATCAAGGCGCAACAGGAAAAGACCGGCCGTAAAGACGCCATGGTCATCGGCCAGGGGGCGATCAATGGGCGCAAGGTGGCGTTGTGCGTCTTCGATTTCGGGTTCATGGGCGGCAGTATGGGGTCGGTCGTCGGTGAAAAGATCTGTCGCGCCGTCGATCGGGCCTTGGAAGGGCGCATGCCGTTGATCCTCGTGACGGCTTCGGGCGGCGCCCGCATGCAGGAGGGCATCCTGTCGCTCATGCAGATGGCTAAAACGTCCGCAGCGGTGGCGAAGTTGGGAGAGGCGAAGGTGCCGTTCATCTCCATCTTGGCGGACCCGACGTTCGGCGGAGTGACCGCGAGCATTGCGATGCTGGGAGACGTCATTATTGCCGAGCCGAAGGCGCTCATCGGGTTTGCCGGTCCGCGCGTCATCGAGCAAACCATCAAACAGCAATTGCCGGATCAGTTTCAACGGGCCGAGTTCTTGCTGGATCACGGCATGATCGACATGATCGTCGAACGGAAACAGTTGAAGGAAGCGGTCAGTACATTGGTCGGCCACTTCTAGCAGGATGCGGAAAAAGTCCGCCAGCGGCGTGCTCGCGTCGCTCAGAGGCTCACCGTACTGCCAGAGTACGATTCGCCCCTTCGCTCGCTGCGGCCTTGCTGGACGACCTTTTTGTGCATCCTGCTGGTAATTCCAATTTCAACATGCTACGTGACCTGATCGTGCTGGCTGGTGCAAGAGTGGATTTTCCCGCAGTCTTCTAGCGCAGGCGAGTTCTCACGCATGACCACAATGACCTATTCCGCCACCGTCCAGTTTCTTTACGGCCTACAGCAGCACGGCATCAAGTTGGGACTGGAGACGATCCGTGTCCTGCTGACCCGGGTGGGGGAGCCGCATCGTCGTTATCCGGTGCTTCACATCGGCGGGACGAACGGGAAAGGTTCTACAGCGGCGATGACTGCGGCCATCTTGCAAGCTGCCGGATATCGGGTCGGGCTCTACACGTCGCCGCATCTGATCGACTTCCGTGAACGTATCCGTGTCAACGGTGTGATGATTCCGGAGGAGACGGTCGGCAGACTGGTCGAGACCTTACGGGGTGCCGCTGCGCCCGATCTTGCGCCGACTTTTTTTGAGTTCACGACGGCACTGGCGTTCCAGTATTTTGCGGACTGTCAGGTGGATGTGGCGGTGCTTGAAGTCGGGTTGGGCGGACGGTTCGACGCCACCAATGTGGTGGAGCCGCTGGCCTGCGCCATTACGACGATCGGCTTGGACCATGAGGCCTATCTCGGGTCCACGTTGGAGGCGATCGCATTTGAGAAGGCGGGCATTGTGAAACCAGCCGTGCCGGTCGTGCTTGGTCGCATCGAGTCCTCGACTCGCCGGGTCATTGAACAGCGCGCGTCGGAGGTGGCGGCTCCCCTGTATTGTTTGGAGCGCGAGTTTCAGTGCGACGGCTCTTCAACGGCTGATTGCCGGTATGTCGGCAGGTCTTCGCACTACGATCATCTCTCCTGCCCGCTCCAGGGACGGTTTCAACTGGACAATATCGCCTGCTCGCTGGCTTTGATCGAACTCGCCCGCGAGCGCGGGTTAGGCGTGTCTGAGACGGCGGTGCGGAGTGGATTGCAGTATGTCGCATGGGAAGGCCGGCTGGAAATTGTCGCCGAGTCGCCGACGATCATGGTGGACGGGGCCCACAATCCTGCTGCCGCGGCTGTGCTGGCCGAGTATCTCGCCGATTGGCGGCGTGGCCGGCCCGGAGCGCGGATCAGCCTGATCGTCGGAATGATGTGCGACAAACATCCACGCGAATTCCTTGCGCCGTTGTTGTCCCAGGTGGATACGTTGATCCTGACACAGACGAATCTGCCGCGTGCATCCACCGGTTCCGAATTGCGCACGCTGCTGCAAGACTGTGCGCCGTCCGCCCAGGTGGCGGCCACGCCAGCCGATGCGCTGGCTGCCGCGAAGCGATCCGCCGCTCCGTCCGATCTGATTTGTGTCACGGGCTCCTTGATGTTGGTCGGCGAGATCAAGGCCCTTCTTCGAGGGTGTTCCCTCTCACCTGTTCGTGGTTGAGATGGGGCCAGACCGCTACTCGGCTTCCATACGGCGGCGGACGGCTGGTTGTCCGTTCCCGGTTGTCCTCCTTACTCTCCTCCTCAGTGTGTTGCTGCTGGTCGAAGCCGCCTCGGCGCAATCAACGGTGACCACCGCCTCACCGAGCAACCAGCCCCTCACCGTGACGGCCGAACGCATCGACCATCTGCAGGAGCAGGAGGTGTACGAAGCGGACGGGTCGGTGGTGGTGACGCAAGGCTCGTTTCGACTCACGGCCGATCATGTCACGATCAATTCGCTGCCGGGTACCTTAGTGGCGACCGGGCATGTGCATTTCTTCGACCCGAGTTCCGATCTGAAGTCGGAGCGGCTGGAGTTAAACGTGAATACCGAAGCCGGAGTCATCACCCATGGGTCGATGTATATCCGGCCGAGCAACTCGTTTTTTACCGGTCGCAGCATCCGGAGGCTGTCCGAGGATCACTATCGCATCAAGGAGGGGACGTTCACGAATTGTGACGCCAAAGACGGCGAAGTGCCGGCCTGGCGATTCAAGTTCGACGATCTCGATGTGAACACGGGCGAAAGTATCGGGATGAAGCGGGCGTGGCTCTGCATGCGGGATACGCCCATTATCCCTGTGCCGACCCTGACCTATCCGCTCAGTAATCGTCACAGCGGGTTCCTCATTCCCACGCCCGGCTACGACAACCGCTTCGGGCTGCACTACCAGCAGGGCTATTTCTGGGCCATTAACCCCAGCCAGGACCTGACGATCGCACCTTCGTATTATTCGGATCTTGGGTACGGAAGCGATTTTACCTATCGCTATTATCTGGACCGGCGGTCGAGCGGGCAGTGGTTTGCCAGCTTTCTGCAGCAGACGAAACTGCCGAATGTGTCGGGCGTCGATCAGACCGCCTCGGATGAGCGGCGCTTGCGAGGCTTGATCAGCGGCCAGCATGTTCAACAGGTCACGGACACACTCCTGGTGCGAGGCCAGGCGTCGTTTGTATCCGATCGGCAGTATCTCCAACAGTTGAGCAATTCAGGAGCCCAGCGGGCTTCTCCCAGCGGCGAATCCACATTACTGGCGACGCAACGCCTGCCCTACGGCAGCGCCTATTTTCTGGGTCAGTATCTCCAGCCGTTGAACTCCGGCGGTCCCGACACGTTCCAGCGCCTCCCGGAGGTCGGCTATGTGTTGCCGAATACGTCGGCGTTCGGGCTGCCGCTGCTCATGAATCTCGACAGTAACTTTGTGAATTTTTATCGCGAGCAGGGATTCGCTGTGAATCGCATGGATTTTATGCCTGGCGTCACCACCGATGTGATCGATGTCGGGCATGTGATCGGGTTGACGCCGCATTTTAAATTCAAGGAAGTCTATTATACGCGCGGCATTCAGGAGGCCAGTCCTCTCCATCGCGAGACGTTTTGGGCGGCTATGGATGCGTCTTCCAGGCTGAGCCGCCGGTATACCGGGGGTGACGGCGGGAGTTTCCTGCACACGATCGAACCGAGTGTGATGTATGAATACGTGCCGGGGAGTAACCAGTCTCAGATCGCCCAGATCGATCAAGTCGATGACATCCCGAAGAAAAACTTATTAACCTATTCACTCCGGACCAAGTTGCTCGAACAACAGGTGAACGGCCAATCGTTCAACTGGCTCGACTTGACCCTGGCGCAGAGTTATCACGTGGGCGGGGTGCAGACCCGCGCGCGGGAGTTTACTCCCGGCGTGTTACCGTTCCTGGGATCTCTCACGCAGCCCTTGCAGCCGGCGACCGTGGAGGTGCAGGGGCGAAAACTGTCCGACTTGTGGCTACGGGCGGTGATCGGCAATACCGCGCCGGAATTCTTTCGTCCACCCGGTGTCAACGAAGCGCTCGGAAAGAATGTGACGGGCGGACAGATGTTACCTCCGACGAATTCGTATCTGACGGTCGATGCCTTTCTCGATCCCTACCGGGGGACGTTCAGCCAGTGGAATACCGATCTTCGGGTGCAGCAATCCAACTATTGGTACGTGGAGGTCGGGCAACGGTTCAGTCGTGACGGCAACCGGGTCCGGCGCGGCGATATTTGGAATCCGGTCTCGTTTAATGAGGTCTATGCTCCAACCGAGGAGATCCAGTTCGTCACCGCGGGCGGCGGATTTAGAACACCGTGGGGCTGGACCGTCGGCGCCAAGGGCTATTACGATGTCAAAGGCGGCCGCAGTCCGGAATACGATGTGGTCGCCTTGTATCAGAATCCGTGCAAGTGCTGGTCGCTCGGGTTGTACTATCTGCAGTTCCCGGACCGCCAGAGTTACTCCTTCATGCTGAGCATGACCGGCATCGGCTGGACAGAGAACTTCGGCACGATTGTGGCGCGCACGATTTTGGGTCCATTGCTGGTCGGGGATCGCGGCTTGCCCTGGGCAGCGCCGGGTGGCCCCTATGGACGAACCCTGAATCCGATGCCGGTGCAGTCGATGCCGATGGGTCGGTATTGAGCCGCAAAGTCTCGCCTGACGGGTCGAAATTAGACGGCCCGGAGCGCGATGCGGAGACGGTGAGGGAGGCGCATCCTCATGCGACGAAACCAGCTCTTCCTGTTGATCGGGGTATGCTTGTGGAGCGCGGTTCAGGGGGCGGTCCCGGCTCAGTTGGAGGCGGCGGAGCAGCCATCGCATCTTCAACGCGCCGCGGTGTTTCTCAAAGCCGCTGACTACCGTCAGGCGGTCGAGGCCTGTCAGGCGGCGGTGAGGGAGACACCCTCGGCTCGAACCTATGTCTTTCTTACGTATGTGTATCACGCGCTCGATGGCTACCTTGAGCACCTGGCGACCACCGATCAATGGGTTCGCGTGGAACAGCTCTACCTGAATCTCGCGACCGGACGGAGTGAAGATCTGATTGATCCGCCGGATGTGCTCGCGCGTATCGCAAAAGAAGTGATCCAGCAGGCGGTGCAGCGACAGTCTGACGTCACTGCGGCGATGGCGGCTCGCCTGGATGAGGTCCTGGTGAGGCAGTTCTGGAAGGAACAGGATGCGTGGCGACGCGCCAGGCCGACGGACTGGTGGTCGGGTGCGCCAGCTGAGTGGCACTGGGACAGGCCGTGATTTGACTCTCTGCAAAACCGTGTTATAGGATGACGGACGGTGTGTGGAACCGCTTCAGCACATCGAAAAACGATGATATGGCAGGTCGAGCGAAGGAGGACACTGTGGCAGGCGATGCGTTGAAGGCGACTGATGCGACGTGGGATGAGGATGTCATGAAGGCATCCGAATTAGTGATGGTGGATTTTTGGGCGGTCTGGTGCGGGCCTTGTCAGATGGTCGCGCCGATCGTCGATGAATTAGCAACAGAATATGCCGGCAAGGTCAAGGTCCGTAAGCTCAATACCGATGAGAACCCGGAAATTGCCGGACGCTATCAGGTGATGAGCATTCCGACCATTCTCTTCTTCAAGAACGGTCAAGCGGTCGAGCGGCTGGTGGGGGCGCGTCCCAAGCGCCAGTTTAAAGAAATCATCGATTCGCTTCTCGCGCAACATTCCGGCGCTGCCTAGCGCCTGATCCTCAGCGGCATGCTGACCGAGCTGCGCATCTCGAATTTCGGCGTGATCGAGCAGCTGGCCGTCTGTTTCGGCTCCGGCTTCATCGTGTTTACCGGTGAAACCGGAGCCGGCAAATCTCTCCTCATCGATGCGGTGACGCTCTTGGTCGGGGGCCGTGCCTCGACGGATCAGATCCGTGCCCAGTCCGATGAAGCCGACCTCGAAGCGGCGTTTGTGTTGCCGTCCGGCCATCCCATTCTCCATCTGCTCCAAACCAAGGAATTCGCCCGTCCGGGTGAGACGGACATTGTCATCCGTCGCGTGATTTCCAGGACGGGCCGCAACCGGACCTATCTCAACGGCAATCTCTGCCCGGTTCATCTTCTGGAGGAACTGGGCGGCGCGTTGGTGGATGTGCATGGCCAGCACGAGCAGCAATCGCTGTTGTCCTCCGCGGCTCAGTTGGAGGCGTTGGATGCCTTCGGCCGACTTCATGCTCTTCGTCAGGACTATCAGGTCGCATATCGGTCGTGGCAGGAGCGGGTGGCTGAACGTGAGACACTGACTGTGCATATCGCCCAACGCCGAGAACGAGAGGATCTGCTGCGTTTTCAATTTCAGGAAATCTCCGATGCCGCAGTGGAGGCGGGGGAGGACGCGCGGCTTGAACAGGAACGCCCGCGTCTCATGCATAGTCAACAACTGGGCGACCTCTCCGACCAACTCCATGAGTTGCTGTATGCGGGTGATCAGGGCGTGCTGAGCCTGTTGGCTTCCGCGCGCAAACTGCTCGCGAAGATGGTGTCGATCGATCAGACTGCCGTCGAATGGACGCGGGTAGTAGAGGACGCCATCGTTCCGCTGAGGGACCTGGCCGACCAGATCCGGCACTATCGTGATCAAGTCGAAGCCAACCCGGCACGATTGATGGAAATCGAGCAGCGGCTGGATCGATTGCATCGGCTGAGCAAGAAATACGGCGGATCGTTGGATGCCATGCTGGTGCTACAAGACTCTCTACGCGCTCAGCTGGCCCAACTGGACACAGCGGAAACCCGGCTGCAGGACCTGGCCACTGCCGTGGAGGATGCTGCACGTCGCGTGGGTGAACTGGCCGGGCGTCTCTCTCGCAAGCGAATCGACGCGGCCAAGAAACTCACGACGCAGGTGACGAAAGAGTTGAGCGCGCTTCGAATGGAGCGAACCCGCTTCGCGGTGGAGGTGCTTCCGCTGCCCGGCGAGACGTCCTACGGCCAGATGGGCCACGATGCCGTGGAGTTCGTCTTTTCGGCCAATCCGGGTGAACCACTCAAGCCGCTTGCCAAAGTGGCTTCCGGGGGGGAACTGTCCCGTGTCATGTTGGCGTTGAAAACCATTCTGGCCGAGAGCGATCGAGTTCCCGTGCTGATTTTTGACGAAGTCGATGCCGGAGTCGGCGGGGCCGTGGCTGAGGTCATGGGGACACGTCTCCGGGATCTCAGCCGGCACCACCAGGTGCTCTGTGTGACGCATCTTCCCCAGGTCGGGTCCCAAGCCCATGCGCATTACCTGGTAGAGAAGCAGGTGCGCCAGCAGCGCACCGTGACGCAAGTCCGGTTGCTGACGGAGCGCGAGCGGGAAGAGGAAGTGGCGCGGATGTTAGCCGGGGTCACGGTGACCAACAGTGCGCGCGCGGCGGCGGCTGAAATGATCGGCAGCGCGAAGGAACGACGGGCGCGATCGGATTAGGTCGTCGGTGAGGTTTTTGCGATCGCGAGGGCGGGCAGGGAAGATTTGCATTCCCGCACGACTTGGGCGAAAAGCTCGGTCAGCTTCGGATCGAAGTGAGTGTCCGCTTGGAGCACGATCTTGCGGATGGCGTCGTCGATGGACATCGGAAGGTGTCCCGGCATATCGACCGTCAGGTTGTCGAAGGCTTGGGCGATGGCGACGATGCGTGCCAAGAGTGGAATGCCTTCGCCTTCCAGCCCGTGCGGATTGCCCAGTCCGTCGAATCGTTCATGGTGATAGACCACGATCTGTCCCACCTCGGCCTGAAATTCAAGCGGTAGCAGCATCCGCGCACCGGCCTCGGAGTATGCTTTGGCGAGAACTCCGTTCTTGATACCGTCGTCATCGTTCGCTGCATACTTATAGTTGGGAATACTGATCTTCCCGATGTCGTGGAGAAACGCGCCCAGCGCGAGTCCCTTCTGATCGGGAAGGGAAAGGTTGAGCTGGTTGGCAAGAAGCGACGCATAAAAGCTGACGCGGCTGCAGTGGTTCAGGAGTTGGCGGTCCTTTGCTTCGAGGAGGTCGGATAACAACGGGATCAACGCAGTGACATCGCCTGTCTTGGCGGCCGGCTCGGGGGCGGATTTGCCGATGGAGAAATAGTTGGCTTGCAGATCTTTCCACGCCTGGGCCGCTTCCTGTTCCGTTCCCCACAAGGCGGTCGATGTTTTGAGGAACGAGCGCAGGTAGTCCAGCCGCTGCTTTTTCTCGAGTGTTTGGTTGATGAGGGTGATCAGTTCGGTCACGTTAAATGGCTTGAGCAGATATCCCGCCGCGCCGTGCCGGATGCCTTCCATCGCAGACTTCAAACTGCCATAGCCGGTAATGATGATGACTTCGATGTCGGCGTAGTCCTGCTTGATGTCTTGCAGCAGATCGATTCCCTGGCGGTCGGGCAGTTTTTGATCGAGGGTGATGAGGTCGATATGCTGATCTTTGAGGACCCGGAGGGCGGATTTGGCGTTGTCGGCGGAGTGGATGGTGAAGAACGGGCGAAGAATGACTTTGAGGGCGTCCCGTGGGCCGGTCTCATCATCGACGACCAGTACCGACGGTTTCGTGCCTACGTATTCAGGTGATGTATGGGTCCCCATCCAGAGCGCTCCCGGGTGCATTGCAGGCGTTACTGAAGGATAAACGCAAAACCTATACCGCTCCTGATTGTGCTGATCGGCCCATATATAGCAGGTCCCGCATATTCAGGCCACTAGATATTTGATGTAAGTGATTTCACCTTTGAGGAACTGAGACAGGCTGCGGGACACGTTGCGCCACCTGTGTCATTCCTGAGTCAGTGGAGGCTCGGGAGTCACTCCGTTATCGGGCCGGCTGATGCCTAGGGTATCCATGCGGTACTTCAGCATGCGGCGGCTGATTCCCAGCATGGCGGCCGCATGGGTCTGTACGTACGTTGTTCGCTTGAGTGCATCCAGGATGATTTCACGCTCGAATTCCATGACGGCTTTTTCGAGCGACAATCGCCCCGCCAGGGTGTCGTCCCGGAGTGAGGTGGAGCGTGTATCGGTGCGTAGGATATTCGGTAAGTGCTCCGGCGTGATGACATCGGAGCCTTTTGACCAGATGAACGCCTGCTCGATGATGTTCTCCATCTCGCGGACGTTTCCGGGCCAGGGATAGTGCGAGATCAACTCCAGCGAGCCTTTCGTAAATTCCTGAGGAGGACGTTTCTCTTCTTCGATACGTTTTGCCAGAAAGTGTTTGGCCAGGAGGGCGATGTCTTCGCCCCGCTCGCGCAGGGGCGGTAGATACAGCGCGATGACGTTGATGCGGTAATACAGGTCCTCGCGAAACTGGTTCTTCCGGACCATCTCATCGAGGTTTTTGTTGGTGGCCGCCACAATTCGGACATCCACCTTGATGGACTGCACTCCGCCCACGCGGGTGAACTCCCGTTCCTGTAGCACGCGGAGGAGTTTGGCCTGGGTCGCCGCGCTGAGGTCCCCGATTTCATCGAGAAAAAGCGTGCCCGTATGCGCCAATTCGAACTGGCCTACGCGCCTTGCCGTGGCATCGGTAAAGGAGCCTTTTTCGTGGCCGAACAGTTCGCTTTCGATCAGAGTTTCAGGCAGAGCCGCACAATTGAGCGCCACGAACGGGCGTTCGCGCCGCGCGCTGTTGTAATGAATGGCCTTGGCGACGAGTTCTTTTCCGGTCCCGCTCTCGCCGGTTACGAGGACGGTGGTGCGACTGTCGGCCACTTGCTCGATCTTCGCATAGATTTCCTGCATCGCCGGGCTTTTGCCGATCAGATTGTGAAAGGCATACCGCTGGACAACCTGCGCGCGCAGTTGACGAACCTCTTGTTCTAATTCCTGTTTGCCCAGCGTGCGCTCAATGACGATTTGCAGCTCTTCGACATCGAATGGCTTGGATAGATAGTCGGCTGCCCCCAGTTTCATGGCATCGACGGCCGTCTTGACCGATTTGGTCCCGGTTAGCATGATCACCGGGACGGCACGATTCTCGGTGCGCATTGTCTGGAGCGCCGCCAGACCGTCTGTTCCCGGGAGGATCACGTCCAGCAGGACCAGGTCCGGCGCATCGTGTTTGAAACTCTTGAGGCCTTCCGCGGCGTCCGCCGCTTCGAGAATCTCATAGGTCGGTTCCAGCACTGTTCTCAGCGAGGCGCGGACACGCGGCTCGTCATCGACAAGTAGTACCCGTTTTTTCATGTTACTCCCGTGCGGCTGAAACTGTGGTGCGTGCATCCGGTGCTGGAAGATTCACGGAAAACGTCGAACCTGCGCCGACTCGACTCTCCACCAATAGCGTGCCGCCATGTTCGCGGACGATTTGATGCGCGGTGGTCAGGCCAAGGCCGGACCCATCGCTCGCGCTATTGGTATGCTTGGTTGTAAAAAACGGATCGAAAATATGCTCCAGGTGGTCCGGGGCAATGCCGCATCCCTCGTCCTCGACCTCCAGCTGTACCCAGGCTGTGCGGCCGGCTTGCGGCAGCACGCGCGTGCGGATCTGAATCACGCCGTTGCCGTTGGGCATGGCATCGAGCGCATTCAATAGCAGGTTCAAGAGCACCTGTTTGATCTGCTGGCGATCGAGCGAGAGCGTGGGCAGTTGAGGGGCCAGTGTCGTGTGCAGACGAATTCCTCGATGCGAGGCGGTGGACGAGACGAAACCGAGGCAGGAGGTGACCAGTTCGTTCAGGTCCACGTCGCTCGGCTGGGGAGTCATGTAACTCGCATAGTCGAGGATTTCGTGCAGCAGCCGCTCGATGCGATGGACGTCTTCAATGGCGACTTGGCTGAATTCACGGATGAACACCGGGTCCTGCTGGCGTTGCGGGGCCAGCTGAATAAACGTCTTGATCGACGTGAGGGGGTTACGGATTTCATGTGCGAACCCGCCCGCCATAATTTCCAACGAGCGTAATCGATCGGTGCGTCTCATCAAGGTGGAGGAGCGCCGAAGGTCGTCCTGCGCCAGGTGATGGTCCAAGGTATTGCAAGCGATGCGTGCGACGGTCTCTGCAATGATCACGGTGTCTTCGTCCAGGTGACACTCCGTGCCGATCGGCCCAAGGGCGCAGAGTCCGAGAAACTGCGTCTTGTTCCGGAGAGGAAGGCACACGGCTGCCTGTATCGATATCATGGCTGAGCCGGCGGGCGAAGATGAGGCCTGGTCGTATCGGAGCAGGTGTAGCCGATCGGAAAGGCCCGTGATAAGGGCGTGGTTATCCGGCAGGCTAGCCGGCAATGCCGCAAGCGTGCGGTGTCCTAGAGAGGCAAGGAGATGGTATTCGCCGTTTGCTTCTCGTATCCATATGGCGGCTTTCGGCAAGCGCAACTGTTCGCTGAGGATCCTCAAGATGCACTCGCCGACCTGCGTGAGGTCGGTGGCCTGTCCCACCGATTCGGCAAACGCGCCGATCATTCTGATGGGGGCTTCGGAAGCAGAAAGAATAGGGGTGTGCCGAATGTGCTCGTGGAGTGCCATAGTCTTGCGCAGAAAATATCAACCCGGACACCATCGTGCATGTGGTGTCGTCCGACGCGCCGCATGTCGTGTGTTAGTGACTGAAGTATATATGCGAGGTATTGTTTCAGCCAGCGGAATCAGGTTTTTCAGCGAGGGCGACCAGAATTTGTCCGGAGAACGTACGCACGAGTCTTGTTGGAGTAGATGTGACTTGGGCGAGGGCGGCGCTCAGGCTCTCTTCCTGGAATGCGTGGAGTTGACCGACGCGCAGGGCGACGCAACACTGAGCCATGCGATTGAGGGCAAGGCGGGCGTCTCCCGAGAAGGCATCGACGCCGAGCTCCTGCAAGGATGAACGATAGGGGAGGGCCATATCTGCCAAGGGGGTGATGACGCTCACGATGAGTTTTCCGCCGGGGCGAAGCACACGGAACAGTTCACGAAGAGCATGGAGAGGAGAACGTGAAAAGCTGAGGGAGAGATTCACCACGATGCGATCGAACGAATGGTCCGCGAAGGGAAGCGTTTCTACGGATCGACCACGTACCCACTGCTGACTGACGGGTGTCGGCCCGGAGATGCGACCGGAGAACAGCCGATCCACGTGCTTCAGGGCGTCACTCGTCGCGTCCTGCGCGGCATGCAGCGCGGCCACTGAGAAGTCTATGCCGATGTATCGAAGAGGCTGGTTCTGGTTCCAGGTTTGAGCGCGGAGACGGTAGGAAAGGTTCAAGAGCAGGAGTCTGGCGAATGAATGAATGCCGCATCCGACATCGAGCAGGGCCAGGCCTCCATCGAGCGGTTGGAGGAGTTGATACAGCTGATCGATATATTGCCAATGCGCGGGGAGTTCATCCAAACTTCGTGTGAGGTCGGTCTGTGCGGCCCAGAGGCGCTCGCGGCCTGCCGTTCCGGCGGCATATTTGATGCGGAGTCGGTCGCGTTCGAGTCGTGCGCGAATGGATATCATGCGTGAGAGATTCGAGGGAGCCGGGGCGGTGGGATACGGGAAGCTATCTGGAGTAAGGCAGAGCTGTGCGATTCGGTGCCAGCTTGCGTGCAGTGCCGATGGTGCGACAGCGTCGGCAGGCAGAAGCGGAGCTTGTAGCATGACGCGACTACCTCTTGATCCGAGCCGATGCAGAGCATCCTCCACGAGTGCCGGCGCCGGTGAGGGAGTCGGGTATTCAGCAGCGCCTGGGCCGGTCGTCAGAAACACGACCTCGGTTCCACAATGCGAGAGGTCCTCCTGAAGCGCGTTGCTCTCTGTATATTGAGCGGCCACCGCATCGGCCACGAAATGATCGATGTCGAGTGGAATCCCCAGGAGGTTGCCGAGCCCGAGCCGCGTTCCAGTCAGATGTTCACCTACCAGATCCCGCTGATGGAGGCTTGTCAGGCAGTTTCGGATGTCGAGTGTCGGATTGAGAAGTAAGAGCCGGCGGACTGACTTGTGCCAATCCTGGCGACGTAGCGCGATGCGGCCGAGCAGGTCCGGTGCCAGCAACGTGAGGGGGAGTCCGGGGAACTCTTTCTGCGCAAAGCTCAGTATGGTATCGAGATCATCTTCCAGGGTTGTGAGCGTGGTTTGCGTGGGGTCGCCGTCGCTCAATCCGATGTGACGGCTGTGATCATAGCGCAGGACTTGCAGGCCGCATGCAGCAAGTGTGTAGGCCAGGGCGGCATAAGCCTGTTGTGTCGTCCCATACCCCGAGCAGAGCAGTACCAGCGGGCATTGTGTGCCGTCTACTCGTCTCGGAACATCGTGACACAGTGCAATCGTGAGGCCCTCACGATTGCGTAGGTGGTGTGAAACGGTGAGGACCGGCGAGTCTGACATCGGTTCGGCAAGATCTTGCGAAGTGCCGATCCGCGGCGAGATAAGGGCCCGGAGTCTCTGCTCCTGCGCGGGCGATAAACCCTCAAAGCGCACACCGAAGCGGCGTCGGACTCCTTCTGGTGCTGCGGGATTCGAGGTTGTCCTGACCTGAGATTGATGTGTCCAGACAATCCGCGCAGGCCAAGGGGTTTCAGAACCCTCAGGCAAGGCGGCGCCGATTGACGAAGTGTTTGGCTCAACGGGCACCAGGTGAAGGACCTGCTGATTTTCAGGGAAGTCGGAACCTCCCGGTAATCCGATGCAGGCCCCATCCAGGCTCAGGTTGACCGTCACTCCGAGAGGACGGGTTGGCGTGGCTGATGAGCCGACCAGTCGAATCGGGCATGGGACGTTGAGACGTGCGGCCTCACGTCTATCTGTCGGCGCTGCGGTGGAGGGGAGGGGGGCGTCGGGGTTGTTCGCGGCGGTTGTGAAAAGAGGAAGGATTAATCCTTCGAACGTGACGATTGTTGAACCGTCTTGCAGCCCGTCGAGAAGTGAACGGAGGACACTGCGGTCGCGTTCGCCGCTCGGTGAAAAGGAAATCACAAAGTTCTTGATGGCAGGGAGAGGCAGGTCCGTAAGTGCAGCCGGTCGTTCATGCACGACTCCTTGAAGTTCCAGGAAGCTCACCGGTGTCTTGATCACTACGTAGGCTGGTTGCAGATGAATGGAGGCCGACAGGTCATGGATGGTGAGGAGGGCGCCGCCGGTGCTCATGTTTCGTAAGACGCCTCGAAGGGTGGTGCTTCCGACGGATAGTTGCACGGGGAGCGCGAACAGCTTGCGTTCGGAGCGCCGTCGGTCGGGTCGTTCTCCGGCGACGTGCTGAGATTGAACTCGAACAATGCCGGGTTTGGCGGGCGAGGCTGTGGGAGATTCAGCGCCCTCATCCGCGAAGAAATGAGTGGGAACAGGAATTCGTACCGTGATGGTCAGACCGCTGTCGGGTGCATGTTCTATTTCGATGGCGCCACCATGTGCCTGGACAATTTGGTGAGCCCGAAAGAACTGCTCGGGAGAAATATGGAAATCTGGCTGTTCGCCCATGGGAGCAGCGGTGTGGTTGGAGCTTTCCTTGATGGTGAAGCTCACATACTCGCGCGAGACGCTCGAATGCAGCGGAAGGTTGCGTGAAGCGAGTGAAGGAGTGACTCCGGCCAGCAGCGCCGTCTGTAGCAGAAGATGGGACGGAGTGTTGGGCAAGGACGTGTAGTGGTGTGCATAATTAAGGAGGATTCTCACGAGATCCTCCAGCGCGTCCGGTGAGCCCAGAATGAGTGGAAGGTGTTGAGCCAAGTGCGTGGTCACGAGGAGCCCCGAGCCTTCTGTCTCGTGCCGGATCGTTTGTACCACGGTCTCAAGAACATGGTGCAGATCGAGGGGGAAAAACTCTAAAGGAGGGGCATGGATGGCTTGAGCCAATTGGTGGCCAAGTTGGCTGGCCTGCGACGCTTTCTCGATCATCGTTTCGACATGCTGCTCGATCTTGCTGTGCTGAATTGAGCTGAGCAATCGTTGTGAATCCTGCAATAGCGTGGTGAGGGGCTGCTGGAGCTGGCGGGATACCCGGGCCGCCTCCCGGGAAAGCGTGAGTTGACGGGTGGTTTCCTGGAGGCGTGACTCCAACTCGGTGAGTCGGTCCTGTTGCGCCTTCTGTTGGGAAAGGTCGCGCAGGACCCCGACCGTGCCGAGATAACGATTGGCCGAATCGAAGAGTCCCTTGGCTGTTACATCGACGGTGATCGATGCGGGTGGTGCATCTGGTAGGGCTTTCCGATGAAGAGTGAGCTCAAGTCTGCGTACCGAGCGGCTGCCGGCCCGTCGTTCGTTCAGGCGAAAGCGTCCTGTTGCCTCTTGGAGGGGAGGGAGTAGAAGCGAATAGTGTCGTCCGGCAAGCTCCTCGGGAGTATAGCCGAGCATGGCGGTGACGGCAGTACCCACGTAGACAAAGCGACCGTCCCGATCAAGCTCGTACACCAAGTCGCTCAGCGTTTCGATGAACCGCTGGTGCCGTTGAAAGGTGTGGTCCAGTTTCATTTGGAGGTCGCGCTTTTCAACCGCCTCCTGGACGGAAAACAACAACTCGGTGATAAAGGCGGGTGACCGTTTGAACAGGAGGAAGTCAGCGCCGTTTTGCAGCGCCTGGACGGCGGTTTGGGAATCGCTTTCATTCGTTTGGAGGATGATGGCCGCATAGGGAGCATTGCGACGAAGGCGGGAAAGAATGTCGAGACCGCGTTCAGGGCGTAAATCGTGATCGATGAGGATGATGTGCCATTCGCCCTGATGGCTGAATGTCAGGGCTTCTTCGGATGAGTAACCCGCTTCGATCCGGCAGCCGGGGAAAAATCCTCTCAGGCTGGAGGTCACCAGCTTGATTTCATCCGGTTGTTCGTTGATGAGGAGAATGTTGAGGGACGGTTCAGCCGGCGACATGGAGGATTTCATCTTCCTATGCAGGGGTGCGATCATTCTGGTTCGATGCCGCCGGGCGGACGCTTGGAACTGCACCACCGCACAGAAGTGAACATGCGCTCGCTGTCAAAGGGACGATTGTGTCCTCCGGTAGCCGGTTGGAGTGCATGACTGGTTCAATATCATACACCTTATTGAGAATCCCAGCCCGCTGCCTGAGGGGGCGCGTGTACTTCAGTAGGGGAGTGTGCTGTGCGGAGCAGGCAACAGTGATCACACCCCAAGAAAAAGGTGCAATTCTCGTTGGGGAGAGGGTTCGGGGCGAGGGTTTCGCCGGTCGGGTGATGCGGCGAAGGCTTCCGGAACGAACGGGGTGCCCACCGCAATCGTTGGATCGCGGTGGGCGAGAAACTCCTAAGTCTAGCGTGCTGAGGCGGTGTTGGCAGATCGGGGGCAAACGCCAGGGGTCATATACAGCAGGTAATTTCCCATTCCATGATGAATATTCGGGTTTTGAAGCGGGTGGTGGTGAACCATCACCATTTCATAGTCGTCGCGTTTGGTTACCGTGAACCCTTTGTCATCCCGGTACACCTGATGAGGGCGAAAATCACGAAACGTGCCGTCGGCACCCACTTCAGGGACCGTTCGCAGGAGGGTTTCTCGGGAGGATTTATTCTCCAGGGCAACCATCAGCAATTCATCGTGGCCATGGGGGTAGGCGAATTTGACGCAGCCGTCCATGTTGAATTTCAAAGGGGCTGACAGAACTGAAACCCCGGGCTTGATTTCGATGCCTTCGTCAGTTTGGTCCGCGCCACGCTGGCCGAACTTGCTGTAGCAGACAATATTGACCCCGACCTGGTAGACATCCATTTCCTGCACCTTCGTGCCTTTCGGCGCGACATACATCGTGAAACGGGCCATCACGTCCTTTGTCGGGGGAGCCTTGTGGTAGAACGCCACAACGGACATGAGGTTTTGCCCTTTTCCCAGCTTGACCCCGTATCCGTCCGGAAAACGTGCTTCCGTCATTTCCAAACCGGCACCGGCGAAGAACAACGGCTCGCCATCGCATGACACGCTCGGCTTGTCGTTGTTCAGCATGAGAATGTGATGGAGGTAATTCTTG
>OBID01000185.1_pt1 | contig 27482 bp, 22 predicted proteins | sample 1519781 | NCBI WGS metagenome assembly OBID01 (sample SAMEA3991478, study PRJEB22521) | metagenome | biome: anthropogenic terrestrial biome; feature: sewage plant; material: sludge | place: Sweden | collected 2012-09-26 | reverse complement strand
ATAGGAGAAAGACTTTTTAATGAATTATTGTGTGAGCCTATTATCTGCTTAAAATGATCAAAAGTTACATTATATTCAATATATTTTGTCTGTATAAACTCATCTTTTTTGGCAATACATGGTGAAAACGCTGCTATTTTACCCTTGCACCCCAGATAATCTCTGATATAAATTGCAGTACACATCATAGGACTTTGTACTGGTGATAAATTTTTAATAAGTTCCGGTTTATATTTCGATATGTAGTTTACAATAGCCGCACATGGCTGAGAAATAATTTTTGATCCCTGATGCTCATCCATGTATTTCAGATGAGCCCATGTACATATGTCAGCCCCCAGACTGACGTCAAATATTTTTTTTATGCCTTTCTGCCTGAGATACAGAAGAACATTTCTCCAATAGCCATCAAAGGTGATTTTTATCGAAGGCGCAACTATCATAATAATATCGTCACCTTTTTTTAAATCATCCAAGAATCGTTGTGTATCATCTGTGTAGGATCTTGCATTATGATTGCAGACCTTTATGCAATTTCCGCACTTTATGCACTTTTCGTCGTTTATTTTGATAGAAATTCTTCCATCAGGTCTCAGATAAGTAATATTCGCTTCGTTTGCAGGACAAGCACGTATACATGAATTGCATCCTACACACTTGCTTTCGTCATATGTTATCATAAAATGACACCTCCTCCCTAATATATAAATAATATCACAAATCATAGTCTTTTACAAGCATATTGTAAAAAATATATTATTTTTTATAAGGTAAATTGTGCTTATTTTAAATTTAGTGATAAAAAGTAGACTATATAATACTTGAAATATGCGCTATTCTAAAAATAAAATTATGTATCCCAATGTGCAGACATTCCTTAAAGCCATGTTGTCACGTTAAAAACGGGGCAAGTTTCTTATTTAAACTATAATTAATATAATACTAGATATTTGATAAAATGTGTGATATAATAAAACAAGCAGTGTCTGTGATGAATCTCCATTCTGAATACTGCAATATTATAAAGACTAAGGATGGTGTATATGCCTGTATCTATAAAAAAGGAAAAGATTGCTCAAGGGGTGTCATTCACTACAATAACTGATAAAAAATTTAAAACTAATGTACTGAAAATAAAGCTTATAACAGAGCTTTCTGAAAATAAAGCTCCGCTCAATACCATGGTTGCTATGCTGATAGGATCGACAAACAGCAGGCTAAAAACATATTCTGAAATGTCTGACCGTCTTAATCAGCTTTACGGTTCATCACTTTTTACTGATACAACTAAAAGTGGCGACTGCCAGATAATCACATTTTCTGCAGATTGCATAGGAAATAAGTTTACATTTAAGGATGAGGATATACTAGAACAGCTTATAGATATAGCTGAAGACTGTCTGTTTTTGCCAAATGTTGAAAACGGAAAATTTGATAAAACTGAGTTTGCACTTAAAAAAAGAGATCTTATGGAAACTATTGAAGCTGAAATAAACAATAAAAGAGGATATGCGATCAGTCAGGCTCAGAAATCAATTTTCAAAGATGAGCCATGTGCTTATTCACAGTACGGAACATTAGAATTAGTAGAGAAAATAACATCTGAGGATGTTTATAATGCATACTGTGATCTTATAAATACATCAGTCGTTGAAATTTATTATGTTACACATGAAGAAAATAATACAGTCTGTAAGCGTTTTGCAAATGCATTTTCAAAACTTGAGAGAAAGCCTCAGACTTTAAGATTTCAGACAATAAGTCCGTTAAAAGAAGAAGTCTGCAGGACAGAAGAAAAAATTGACGTAAAACAGTCAAAGGTCGTTCTTGCATTTAAGAGCAGCAGTGATGACATGAATGCATGTACTATTTTAAGCGGATTATTTGGTGGTACTCCTGTTTCAAAGCTATTTACAAATGTAAGAGAAAAACTGAGCCTGTGCTATTACTGCAGCAGTGTTTATGTGTATAGCAAGGGAACAATACTTGCAGACAGTGGGGTTGAAAATGAGAATGTAGGTACACTTACTGAGGAAGTAATAAATCAGCTTGATATGATAAAAAAGGGCGATTTTACGGAAGAAGAGCTGACAAATACAAAGCTTGCACTTATAAATAACATAAAATCTGTATCTGATTCACCGTCATCGCTGATAGGCTGGTATTTTGCCGGATACTATAAGGGAAACATCATTTCTCCGGAGCAGGGAATAAAGGATATTATGAGTGTAACACGTGAGCAGCTGACTGAGGCTGCAAATTCATTCAGCCTTGATACTGTTTATGTAATGGCAGGAAATGAAAAATCCGTAAGCGATGAGGAGGAATAGCATGGATAACAGGCAGATAATAAAAAACGAACTGACAGGTGACGAATACACATTAATAAAACACGAGAGCGGTCTTGATATACTTGTATGGGAAATGGAAGGCTTTTCAACAACAGATGCACTTTTCGGAACAAAGTATGGTTCAATAAATACAAGGTTCAAAACAGGCTCTGACAAGGAATTTACATCTGTACCTGAGGGAATAGCACATTTTCTGGAGCATAAACTTTTTGAAAATGAGGATTGTGATGTATTTGAGCTTTATGCAAAAACAGGTGCGTCAGCAAATGCCTATACTTCATTTGATAAGACATGCTATCTGTTCAGCTGTTCTGAAAATTATAAAGAATCCCTTGATATTCTGGTAAGCTTTGTACAGTCACCTTATTTTACAAAGGAAACGGTTGATAAAGAACAGGGAATTATAGCACAGGAAATAAAAATGTGCAACGATAACCCTAATCTCAGGGTGTTTTACAATATGTTAAAATGTCTTTATCATAGTCACCCGGTAAAAATTGATATAGCGGGAACAGTAAACAGCATTTCAAAAATAGATGCAGATCTTTTGTACAAATGCTATAACACATTTTATAATCTGCATAACATGGTTCTTGTTGTTGCAGGTAATGTAAAAGTTGATGAAGTAATGGAGATAGCTGACAGAAGGCTTAAAAAATGCGATGATGTAAAGCTTGAAACTGAATTTCCGGATGAACCTGATACAATAGTATCAAAAGAAAATGTCTGCAAAATGTCCGTAGGAATCCCTATTTTTAATATAGGCTTCAAATCAAAGCCGTGCAAAGGGTATGCATGTCTAAAAGCAGAGCTTGAAGCATGTGTGGCACTGAACGTTATGGCTGATCCGTCATCTGTACTTTATAAGAGTATGATGGAGGACGGGCTTATAAATACTTCATTCTCAACAGAGGTTTTTAACGGAAACGGATATTTTACTGTTATTTTCGGTGGTGAATCAAAAAATCCACGTGAGGTTATGAAGCGTATAAATGATGAGATAGACAGACTTAAAATTCATGGAATTGATCGGATAATGTATGAAAATATCAAAAAATCAACATATGGTTCAGCAATAAGAGAGCTTGATAGTACTGAGTCAGTTGCTTCAGCCATGATAAACAGTTATTTTTCCGATGTTTCACCATTTGATACGATGAAAATACTGACTGAAATGACTTATGATGACGTTCAGAAATGTATATGTGAGCGTTTTAATCCTGAAAATGCAGCTATTTCTATAGTTGAAATGTAATAAAAATGAGGTGTTTGATTTGACAGAATTAAATCTTGGCGAATATGACATTGCCTTTCCGGGACTCGGAATAGATAAGCTTACAGTTAAAAGTGAAGCTTTTACTATATTCGGCGTGTCAATCATGTGGTACGGTGTAATAATTGCATTAGGTATGATACTTGCAATTATTTTCGGATTTTCACAGATGAAGAAGTATGGAATAGATCCGGACCGTGCAATTGATGTAATAATAGGCGGTGTAATAGGCGGTGTGGTAGGTGCAAGAGCATATTATGTTCTTATGAACTGGGATTCATACAAGGGTGACTGGAAATCCATAATATCAACCCGAAACGGAGGACTTGCAATTTATGGCGGAATCATAGGAGCACTTGTTGTTGGGTCGATTATCTGTAAAGTGCGGAAAGTAAAGATGCTACCTCTGTTTGATATAGCAGGTATGGGCTTCCTTATAGGACAGGGAATAGGAAGATGGGGAAATTTCTTTAATCATGAGGCTTTTGGCTACAACACAGACCTCCCATGGGGAATGACAAGCGGAAAGATACAGCAGTGGATAATAGAGAATAACAGTTCAATGTCGTCTCCGGCTGATATTATCAATATGAGTCCTGACAAAGCTGTTCACCCGTGTTTTTTATATGAATCAATATGGTGCCTGCTGGGATTTGCAATTATTTTTCTGCTTTCAAAGAAAAGAAAATACGACGGACAGATGTTCCTGATGTATATTTTATGGTATGGAGCAGGCAGAGGATTTATTGAAGGTCTCAGAACAGACAGCCTTATGCTGGGAAATATAAGAGTTTCACAGCTTCTTGCAATTGTTTCAGCATTGACAGCATTTATACTGCTTATAGTTATTGGTTCAAAAGTAAAGCGTATGGGCGATGATTATGTATTTTACAAGGATACAGAAGAATCAAAGCAGCTTATCCAGGCATCACAGGATGCATTAGAGCAGGCAAATAAAAAAAAGGCTGAAAAGAAAAATAAGTAAAGGATGTGTTTTGACATGGCAAATCTTATCAATGGTAAAGAGGTTTCTCAGAAGGTAAAAAACGAGGTAAAAGAGCAGGCTGGAAAACTCAGCAAAAAAGGTATCAAGGTAGGACTGGCTGTTGTAATAGTCGGAGATAATCCTGCATCAAGAGTATACGTAAATGCAAAGAAAAAGGCATGTGAAGAAGTAGGATTCAACTCATATGAGTATGCTTTACCTGAAGATACAACTCAGGAGGAGCTTCTTGAACTGGTTGATGTTCTTAATAAGGATGAAAAGGTAAACGGAATTCTTGTACAGCTTCCGCTTCCTGAACAGATTAATGAAAATGCAATTATAAATGCTATTTCACCTGATAAGGATGTAGATGCATTCCATCCGTCAAATGTCGGAAAGATAATGATAGGCGAATATGCATTTTTGCCGTGTACACCTGCCGGAGTTATGGAGCTCATAGACAGCACCGGAACTGAAATTGCAGGAAAATCATGTGTTATTATAGGCAGGAGCAATATCGTCGGCAAGCCAATGTCAATGCTTTTGCTACATAGAAGCGGAACAGTTACCATATGTCATTCAAAGACTAAAAATCTCAGGGAAATATGCCAGAATGCCGATATTCTTGTTGTAGCTATAGGTCGTGCAAATTTTGTTACAGCTGATATGGTAAAGGAAGGTGCTGTAGTTATTGATGTAGGTATGAACAGACTTGAAAACGGCAAGCTTTGCGGCGATGTTGATTTTGCGTCAGTATCAGAAAAGGCCGGATATATTACACCTGTTCCTGGTGGCGTAGGACCTATGACTATTGCAATGCTTATGAAAAATACACTTACATCTGCAATACAGAAAAACAACATCTGATATTTATGGACAAGAAAATAATATTTGCAGTATTTGTTGTTATAATTAATATAATTTCATTTTCACTTATGGATATTGACAAGAAAAAAGCTCAGAAGTCAAAATGGCGTATAAAGGAAAGTACGCTTCTCGGGTGGGCATTCTGCCTCGGCGGAACAGGTTCATTTCTGGGAATGCAGATTTTCAGACACAAGACAAAGCATAAGAAATTTATTATATTTGTGCCTATGTGTGTTATTATAAATATTATCGTAATTATATTGATATATAAATTTGTATTTTAACTATTAAAAAACCGCAATTTATGAATGCAAGAATTCATAAATTGCGGTTTTTAATTTAATATCATATATCTTTGAATGTAATATCAATTGCATTATCATCATTGTCATGGCTTATTTTATCCATTTCACGTGAAAAGAAAAAGTCGGTGAATAATCTTGTGAAGCCGTTAATCAGAAGAACAATTCCAATAAGTCTTATTACATTCAGGAATGATTTAAACGGGCTGATAATCAGGCAGGTACCAAGAATAAGTGACAAAATATTCAAGCACATTGGAAGAGGCCATTTTCCCGCTCCTGATCTTTTCTGATATATTGCCATGCGTATTTTTGAAATGCTCTGAAAAATAATTGCAATTCCTATAGGTATAGGAAGAAATGAAGCAAGTGCATTGTAGCAGAATATAAATATAAAGCTCAGTACAATTCCTGCAACCCCCTGAAATATGTCAAATTTAGACGTGTAACCATATTTTTTGGCAAAGTAGTGTTTATAAATGCTGAAAATCCCCCAGATAAGACTGACGATACCGAGAAGAACACAAATAACTGCTGTAGAGAATTCAGGATTTATTATTAAAATTATGCCAATTACGATGTTAGCTATAGTAAGCGGATCGAAAGACAAATGATTTTTTCTCATATTATTATAATTTCCCCTTTTTAGTTCTGCATATAAATAGTATATTCTATATTGTACGACATCAGTGCTAAAAAGTCAAATTTATTTCGTGTAAAATAAAGGGCGAATAAAAAATAAAATTAATGAAAATTAAAAGTAATATTAGTTATGGAAAAGCAATAACTATATATGTGATTTTTAATGTGTAGACTTGTACTTTCATAAATATATCTCTTTTTCTTGCAGAATGTTATTCTTCTGTTGCACTTTCCAAAAGAGTAATTTTCTTTTTATCACAGTCAAGCTCTGCCTTTATGCCGTAAGGAATAACTCCTATCGGCATAGCGTGCCCGAAATTGACATTATAGATAATGGGCAGATCTGTCAGATGTTCTTCTTCCGCTACTATCTTTAAAATCGCAGACTTATATTCCTCATAATACTGTTTTCCCTGAGGTTTTCCTACGATTATACCGTTCAGCACCTTTAAAATACCCTGTGCGGCAAAATTGCGGAGTGTCCATTTCACGAAATCGGGCGAGGGGCGCTCCTCACTCGTTTCAATAAATAGAATAGCTCCTTTCCATTGCTCAGGATCTGGAAAAATATCTGTTCCGATTACCATAGTAAATACATCAAGGCAGCCGCCGAGAAGATGTCCGGATGCCTTGCCACTTCCTTGCAGAATTTCATATCCATGATTATCGTACTTAAGCTTTTTCTCTATGCTGACATTTTTTTCATCCCATCCCACAAAATCATCTGACCATTCGGGACTTGATTTTATTTCATAGCCGGTTGTGTCACCGAACAAAACAGACTTAACAGCTTCCGATGTATAATCAAACATTTTTACATACTCGCCGAATTCACACATAACAGTAGGACCATAAAATGACACAAGTCCTGCTTTAAACATCATAAAATGATTTACGGTTGTGTCTGAATATCCCATAAATATTTTAGGATTGTTCCGGATAATATCATAGTCGATATACGGCAACAGTCTTATGGTATCATCTCCGCCAATAGCACAGAAAATTGCCGATATGGTTTTATCCTCAAACGCGTCCATAAGGTCTTTTGCACGAAGTTCAGGGTGTTTGTCAACAAATGTACTACCCTTTAAAGCATTGGGCATAGCAATAACCTCAAGCCCGAAATCATTTTCAAGACGTTTCTTTGCGATATAATATTTATGGATGAGATTTTCATCGCCGAGTCCGCCCCATGACAAACTTACAACTGCAACTTTATCACCTTTTTTTAGTTTTTTCGGTAGTACCATAAGAACCTCCAATTATAATTTATAATATATCAATCCAAGCATAACACATAATCTCTCATAATTAAATTAGGAAAAGCTGTTTTCTCAAAAATAAGAAAACAGCTTTTCCTATGTCATTTCCTATGAGAAACAAAACCATACAATATCCACATCATGTATTTGTACCAAAAGCAGAAGATTTACCTTTCGATGCAAAACTGACAGCCAATTTTCTATTTACTTCTTTATTGTAAGCGGGCTATAAACATACGTTATTTTTATATAGATAAATTACTGTAAATCAATCGGATCCATATCATTACTGATTATTTCATCCTCAATATTTACATCTGATACATCAGCATTCTCATTTTCATATGCTTGTTCGTCTTCTTCGGTTGTGTTCTGCTCAAGAAGATAATCAGGTACAAAGTATGCTTTTTCAGATTTGTCATATAAAAGTGTATAATCTTCAGAATTTTCAGCTTCTATTGATGATGCAAGCATATAATCCGGAATTATATATCCGGTATCATTATATTTGAATACAGGATTCTCTTCAGCATATCTCCTGTAGCAGTATTTGTAGCTGTCTGACTCACTGTCATAAAGCTTAACATACTCATTAATTTCTTCAGTATAAAGATAATCAACAATGCCGGAATCACCGTCAAAAATATAATATGTGTTTGTATCCTCATCATAAAGACGGTGTATACTATCGCAGTAATCATACGAATAATTATCGTCAAATGTACTTTCATAATACGAATATTTTTCGCTGCTGTTATTTGCAGATATACTGACTGCCATGCCGATAGGTATGATAACTGTAAACGGCAGCATGCAGGAAAGAATGATTCTTTTTTTAGAAATTTTTCTTTTGAAACTGCATTTTCCTGACGGCGGAACAATGTTTATATTTGAACTATTTAAATTTTTATTATAATCTGACAGGCTATTATTCTGTGATGTAATAACATCAGGTAATGCTGAAGGATAAATTCCCTTTATGGTTTTTTCTTTTTTCAGACTGATGGGTTTACGCTGAGGTTTATAAGTGTCCTTTAAAAGTTCATCAAGTGACACATTAAAACGTTCACTTATAAATATGAGCTTGTCTATTTCGGGATAGCCATGACCTCTTTCCCATTTGGAAACGGACTGTCTCGAAACGTTAAGTATTTCAGCAAGCTTTTCCTGGGACAGGTTATTGTTTTTTCGGATTTCCTGAAGTTTTGTGTTAAATGACATATATAATTTCTCCTCCCGGCTTGTTTTTCTTTTTATTTAATATTATCACATTTTTTTAATTGATACAATAAACCAGAGGTATACAAGTCATAAAATAATATAAAAAAAGCATTTTTTTAAAAATCCGGGTGCAACTTTAAGTTTACAAATGCTTTTTTATTAAAAAAGAAGCCATAATGAAACATTGTTATTTCAAGTTTCATTGTGGCCGATAGTTTAATCATGCTTTGAAATTCTCTCTTTCAGATTTCTGAGATAGATATTGATTTCAAGTCCTGCAAGAATAAGATACATGCAACTGTATAGCCAGAGCATAATACCAATAAGAACTGAAAGATTTCCGTAAGTATTATTAAATCTATTTGAAAATCTCATATATATAAGTGAAAAAGCAGATGAATAGATATGCCATCCGACTGCACTTATCGTTGCTCCCGGCAAAAGTTCAATCATTCTGATTTTCTTGTTTTTGATAATACTGCATTTTTCCCAGTCGGGTATAAGTCTGTAGCATACGGTAAACAGAAGAATGGACATGACAAGCATAATAAATTTTCGGAAATGAAAAATAAATCCACTGATATTATTAATAAATCCAATTTTCAATTTCACTATTTGTTCAATACTTCCTCCGAATACACCGAGTACAAGTGCCGTTACAATAACAAAAACAAACACAAGTGCATATAGTGCACCCATTATACGCAGGAAGAAATAATTATGCTTTTTACCTATATGAACTGCTGCGTGTAGTCCGTTCTTCAATGCCATAAAGCCTTTTCCTGCCGACCACAGTGTAAAGACCGCTGATAATGACGCAACGGCTGCAGATTTACTGTAAATCTCTTCTATTATGCTGTATATAATCTGATGAATTACAGCTGGAAATAAAGTTGACATAATGTTTACGATACTATCCTGCGTAAAACTGGTATACTGAATCAATGACATAAGCAGAATAATAAGAGGTATAAATGACAAAATAAAAAAATATGCAGAATTTGCTGCAAAAGCACCTATATTATCGTTTTTAAGCATGTTTACAAAATAGAGAATTTCTTTTATGATCAAGGCTATTTTTTTCTTCATATATATTTTCCTTTAGTTTTTTTATAAGTTTATAATAGTGCGTAAGTTTTCTGCAGGGCTTTCTGGTCACCCTGCACCTTCGGATACATATTTGTTTAGTTTATCTGTTAAAAGATATAAGGTTAAATAGTAACGTGATACAGTAAAAAATCAGTTAATATTTTATTTTTCATTGACAATCTCCGTAGATTTGATATAATAATATTGTGTGTTTTAAAAATGAATAAGATTCATAAAATTAATGATCGGAGGAATAATATAATTGAATAAATACGAAGAAAAAATGGTAGATGCTTTAAGGGAAGTTCTCGGAGGAGACCAGAAGGCATTTTCATATCAGAAGGAAGATGCACCGAATAAGCTTGATATAATGTTTGCAAAGGGAAGCCCGTCAAGAAATTATCTTACAGCTTCAACTTTGGGACTTGTTAACAGAACAACAGGTTATAAGGATAGCAATACCCAGAAGGATATCAGGGCTGAAATTATCATGTCAAGCTATGGCGGAACTGATATGATAGGAAAAGTATTATCAACTATAGGGATAGGAATATATACAAACAATCTCCAGTATGGATACGGAACTACTTTAAAAGGAGTTCTTGAGGGCTATTATCCGAATTCAGACATGAAGCATATATTTCTGATGCTTCCGCCTCCGATATGGAAGCAGTCGTTGAAAGTAATAGACTTTGATGACAGCATAATAACATTTCTCTATGCTTTACCTATTTCAGAGGCAGAATGTGATTATATGCGTGAGCACGGCGTAGATGAACTTCAGAATGTTTTTGTCAAGGAAAATATAGATATGTTTGATTTCAACAGAAAGTCTGTTTTTTAATATATTAATTTAGTTAGGAGCTATCTTTATGAAATGGCGCGGAGTAAATGAATTAAGGGAAGAATTCCTATCATTTTTTGAAGGAAAATTACATACCAGAATGGCAAGTGCACCGCTTATTCCTCAGGGTGACAACAGTTTGCTGCTTATAAACTCAGGAATGGCACCACTTAAAAAATTCTTTCTTGGACAGGCAGTACCGCCGAATACAAGAGTTACCACATGTCAGAAATGTATCAGAACACCTGATATCGAACGAGTAGGAAAGACAGCAAGGCATGGTACGTATTTTGAAATGCTCGGAAACTTTTCATTCGGAGATTATTTCAAAAATGAAGCTACCGAATGGGCATGGGAATTTTTCACAAAGGTTCTGGAAATGCCTGCTGATAAGCTGTATATTTCTGTATACGAGGATGACGATGAGGCATTTGATATATGGACAAAGAAAATAGGTGTAGATCCTTCACATATGGTTCGTCTGGGCAAAGAGGATAACTTCTGGGAGCATGGTTCAGGCCCTTGTGGTCCTTGCTCAGAAATCTATTTTGACAGAGGCAATGAAAAGGGATGCGGTTCACCGGATTGTCATGTAGGCTGCGAATGTGACAGATTTGTTGAAGTATGGAATCTTGTATTTTCACAGTTTGACAGTGACGGAAACGGCCACTATGAAAGAATGGCAAAGCCTAATATAGATACAGGTATGGGACTTGAAAGACTTGCCTGTGTAATCCAGGGTGTTGACAATCTTTTTGAAGTTGATACAGTACAGAATATTATGAATCATATAAGCCAGATTGCATGCGTCGAGTACAAAAAGGATCATAAGACAGATGTATCATTAAGAGTTATTACTGACCATATCAGAAGCACAACATTTATGGTAGGTGACGGAGTAATGCCTTCAAACGAGGGTAGGGGATATGTTCTGAGAAGACTTCTCCGCCGTGCTGCACGTCATGGAAGACTTATCGGAATAAATGAGCCATTCCTTTACAAGGTTTGTGATACTGTTATAAAGGAAAATGAATCAGCATATCCTGAGCTTCGTGAAAAGGCTGAGTATATTAAGAAAATCATTCAGGTTGAGGAAGAAAACTTCTCAAAAACAGTTGATAACGGTCTTGAGCTTTTAAATAAATTTATCAGCGAAACAAAAGATGGGGTTCTCTCAGGTGATGATGCATTCAAGCTTAGCGATACATTCGGATTCCCGATAGACCTTACAATGGAGATTGCAGAGGAAAAGGGACTTAAGATAGATACTGAAAGATTTAACGTACTCGTTGCAGAGCAGCGTGAAAAGGCAAGAGCTGACCATACGGCAAAGGCAAGTTCATCATGGGCTGACAACAGTATAAAGATAGATGCCCCAAAGACTAAGTTTACAGGATATAAAGACTGTAAGAACGACGCCATTGTACTTGCTATATACAACGGAACAGAGCAAACAGATTCAGCAAACGAAGGCGACAGTGTAGTTGTTGTACTTGATCAGACTCCGTTTTACGCTGAAAGCGGTGGACAGACAGGAGACAGCGGTATAATAACAGGAAGTGATTCTGTGTTTACTGTTGATTCTACTGTAAAGACAGAGAATGGGCATTTTCTCCATATAGGTACTGTTGACAGGGGAACACTTAAAAAGGGTGATAAGATAACTGCCGGAATCAATACTGTACAGCGTCAGGCAACAATGAAAAATCATACATCAGCTCATATTCTTCAGGCTGCATTAAGAGAAATACTTGGTGATCATGTTCATCAGGCAGGACAGCTTGTAAACAATGAAAGATGCCGTTTTGACTTTGCTCATTTCAGTGCACTTACAAGTGATGAGATTTCTGCTGTAGAAAACAGAGTAAATGAAATAATTCTTTCATCATGTGATGTAACTACACAGGAAATGCCTATAGAAGAAGCAAGAAAACTCGGAGCTATGGCTCTGTTCGGCGAAAAATACGGTGATGTAGTAAGAGTAGTAAGAGTAGGAGATTTCTCAGTAGAATTCTGCGGCGGTACACATACAGATAATACATCAAAAATAGGTCTTTTCAAAATTATATCTGAAAACTCCGTTGCTGCAGGCGTAAGACGTATAGAAGCAGTAACAGGTTCAGGAGTACTTCAGCTTCTCAATGAAAACATTTCTATTATAAACGAAGCTGCTGCTGTTCTTAAAGCACCTAATGCGTCAGAACTCGTTTCCAAGTGCACAGCTGTTATGAGTGAGTGTAAGTCGCTTGAAAAAGAACTTCAGAAGTCATGTGAAGAAAATGCAATGATGAAGGTACAGTCATTTGTTGACAATGCAACAGATTTTAACGGAGTAAGGGTTGTTGCAGCAAGAGTAGACGGAGTAAAGAATGACGTATTGAGAACAATGGGTGACAAGATACGTGATAAGGCAGACAATATGATAGCAGTTCTTGCAGGAACAAATGACGGAGCAGGAGTATTCTGCGTTTCATGTGCAAAGGGTGCAGTTGCAAAGGGTGCACATGCAGGAAAGATTGTAAAGGAAATTTCAGGTCTTACAGGCGGCAAGGGCGGCGGACGTCCTGACAGTGCAATGGCAGGTATCGGTGATATTGCAAAGACAGATGATGCACTTGCAGATCTTAAAAATATATTAAGCGGATTTATTAAATAAATACAGTCTCTTTACGGACATGTACATCTTTACACACAATATTACAAATTTATGTAAATCCGAAAGCAGGCAATCCGGTTCTCAGGAGCCGGATATGGCTTTCGGACAGATCTGTACACATGGGTATAATCATAGAAAAAACTGATTAAAGCAAATGTAAATCGGCAATATTGAAAGGAAGAAAAATATGGATTGTTTGTTCTGCAAAATTATAGCCGGAGAAATTCCAAGTAAAAAAGTTTATGAAGATGACCTGGTTTACGCATTTTACGATATAGCACCAATAGCACCCGTGCATTTTCTTGTAATTTCTAAAGAACATATTTCCGGTGCAGCAGCTTTGACTGCTGAAAATTCATCTGTTGTAGGTCATATTTTTGAAGTTATAGCAAAGCTTGCGAAGGAAATGAAGCTGGATAATGGATTCAGAGTAATAACAAATAACGGTGATGACGCAGGTCAGACTGTAAAGCATCTTCATTTTCATGTTATTTCAGGAAAACAGCTTGGCTGGAGTTCAGAGCAGGGAGATTAAGTGATTATGAATGAGACATATACTTTAAAAGTTGCGGGCCTTACAAGAAAACTTAAAAGATATCCTATCAATGATAAAATTGATATAGCGGCATTTATTATGTTTTCAGATGTGGAGCTTACTGTAAAATGCGCAGAGGAGCTTGTAAAAAAAATACCTGACTTTGATGTTATCCTTACATCAGAGGCAAAGGGAATACCTCTTGCATATGAAATGGCACGTCAGACAGGAAAGTCGTATGTTGTTGCAAGAAAATCAATAAAACTTTATATGACCAATTCAGTCTGTGCAGCAGTAAAGTCAATTACAACTGCTAAAGAACAGGTTCTGTATCTCGGAGACGAAAAGGCTGATATGCTTAAAGGCAAATCAATACTTATTGTTGACGATGTAATAAGTACAGGAGAATCTGTTGTGGCAATGGAACAGCTTATTGAAAAAGCAGGAGGAAATGTATGCGGAAGATGTGCTGTTCTTGCTGAGGGTGATGCTGCAGACAGAGACGACATTATTTTTCTTGAAAAACTTCCTTTGTTTTTTAAGTAAAACTACCAGACTTTTGTGAGAGGGACTATACATATATGAAGCGAAAAATGGTTTATATAGGGCTATCTTATATTTTTGGATTGTTTTTCGCTTCGTTTTTTAACTTCAAAGGGCAGATATTGATTATTTCTGGAATAATACTGGCATTTGTTTTTATCTGTTATATCCTCAGAATGAAAGCAGTTCATTTTATTATATGTGCAGTTGTTTTTATTTCGGGTTTTGAAATTTATAATCTGTACAATACGCGCGTATACCGGAACATTGTAAATTATAACGGACAGGATGTATTTTATAGCGGTACGGTAAGTGATATAAAAAATTATTCAAATGATAAGTCACTATATAAACTTTCTGGTAAAATAAATTCACATACTAAAGCTGATATAATTTATTATGGAGATACTTTAGACTGCAGTTATCAGGACAGACTGGAATTTTCGTGCGTAATGTCACAATTTGAAAACACATTTCTGTTTGCTCAGAAGGATTATTACGAATCATCGGGATTTTTTCTGCAGACAGACAAAGCAAATGATATAACAATAAAAGAAAATCATGGGTTTTCGTTAAGACGTACAATACTTGATTACAGAGATAAAATCAATAATAAAATAAGCTGTATTCTTCCGGACGAAAATGGGGCTGTTGTTACAGCTATGCTTTTTGGTGATAAAAGCGGACTTGGAAACGATGTAAAGACTTCTCTTTACAGATGCGGAATAGGGCATGCAATGGCTGTTTCAGGGATGCATCTTGTCCTTGTTACATCTGTGATTGCGGCACTGATAAAAAAAATCAGAATATCCGGGTGTTGTAAATTTATTCTTATTGAGATAAGTATTATACTGTTTGTGATTTTTACAGGAATGTCAATATCAGTGATAAGAGCAGCGATAATGCTTACACTTATTTATGGTGCGGCCATTTTCAACAGGCAGACGGATACCCTCAATTCACTATGTATTGCTTTTTTTGTGCTTACCCTGCCGGCACCTTATCTTATAAAAAATTCATCGTTTATATTGTCAGTTGCCGGAACATTCGGAATAGGTGTTTTTGCACCGTTTGTTACAAAGGATATGGAGGAAGACACTTTTTTACGAAGACTTAAGAAAAAGCTTGCCATAATGCTTTGCGTCTCTGTTGCAGTGTTTCCGTTATCTGTTGCATATTTTGATGAGACATCACTTATTGCTCCTCTTTCAAATATACTCGTAATACCTGTCTGTGTATTTGTTCTGTTCTGTGGATTTGCGGTAGCAATTACAGGAGGGACTGAAATTATTGCATATCCGGCATTGATGGCAGGCGGACTCGGAAGCCGTTTTATTCTTAAAATTTCTGAATATGTTTCGTCAGTTCCTTTTACACATATTCCGCTTGGTTTCAGTTATCTTCCGGTAATAGTAATCTTACTTTCAGCATTTGTAGTTTTTACATCACTGAAATTCAAAAAAGGAAATTATACTGCTATGTCCATTCTTATATCATGTGTCGTTCTTTGTATATCCTCATTTGTATACAGATATCTTAACAGAGACATAATATCAGTATACCGTACCGGAACGCAAAAAGCAGCATCAGTGATTATTGAACATAACGGTAATTCGGATATAATAGATCTCACTGGCGGAGGAAAGAGTGCTGAGTATACATCAAAAATACTTAACCGTTATGGAATACACGATATAAATTCAATTACATTTATAAAAAATCAGTATCAGAGTATGTCAGAATACAATATGCAGTTGTCATTCAATAATATAAAGCATGTATATGTTCCGTATAATACATATATATATGACAATCTGAAGGTATGCGGATGTATTCCGGAATTTACATATACAGAAAATCTTCAGTATAAGTATAATGATTATTCTGTTGTTTTTGAAAATGACGGAAGCCTTACGATTATTTACGGTAAATCACAAATAAAGTGCAGCGTTGACCAGATTACATTCAGCGGGTGTGAAAATATTTATACAGATACAAATACAGCAGTCATAGCAGACAGCAGAGGAAATGCTGATATTTACAGTCTGGAATGAAACGGAGTGATATTTGTGGGTGTTGTCACGATTTCTGATTTTGAGTCTGATATAAAAAACAAAGAAATAAAGCATATTTATTATATATACGGAAGAGATACCGGAACAGTGGAGAGGCTTGCAGCGTCCGTAAAGAAAAAAGTACTGGGGAGTTCGTTTTCTTCTTCCGATTACAACAGACTGGATGGAAAAGCATTTGATGTAAGCAAGTTTGCAGATCTTACAGAAATGTATCCTATGTTTACAGATTACAATTTTATAGAGATAAATGATCTTAATGCCGATGATCTTAATGCGGATGATTTAAAAAGCCTTATAAAAATATTTGAAAATATAGCTGAAAAAACAGTTATACTCATAACTATAACAGGGTTTGATGTAAAAAATGGTAAAAAGGTACCGGGAGCAAAGAACAAAAAAGTAATAGATGCTTCGCAGAAATGTGGAATTGTTGTTGAAGCGGAACTCAGAAAACCTACAGAGCTTTATAAATATATTAATCAGAGGGTTCTTGGAAACGGTTCATCAATAAGCCGTGATGACGCAGAATACATAGCTCAGATGTGTCTTGGGAATACTCTTGCTATTGATAATGAAACGGATAAGCTCTGTTCATATGCCAATGGTGAACAGATCACAAGGGATATGATAGATAAAATGGTAACTGTACAACTTGATACAAATGCCTTTGCACTTGCATCTGCTGTTGTATCATTCAATGCATCTGCTGCTTTTCGAATGCTTGATGAGCTTGTACAGGAGCGGACAGAGGGTGTTGTGATTCTCTCAGCAATTTCTTCAGCATTTATTGACCTGTACAGAGCAAGAACTGCAATAGATGCTTCACTCAGGGAATCTGATGTGATATCAGATTTTTTGTACAGAGGAAGAGAATTTGTAGTAAGAAATGCTTTCAGGGATGCAAGAAAAATATCAACAGGGCACCTTAGAAAATGTCTGAATATATTATGTACGGCAGATCTTGAATGCAAATCGACAAGGCTTGACCAGAAAATTATAATAGAAAAGGCTATTGCTCAGATGCTTATGCAGAGAAATGGGGGCAGGTGACTTGCTTAAAATAGATCAGGCAATAATAGTAGAAGGAAAATATGATAAGATAAAGCTTTCGTCAATTATTGACGGTATAATAATCACTACAAATGGTTATGGTATATTCAAGGATAAGGAAAAGCTTGAGCTTATACGTTGTTATGCAAGGAATAAGGGGATAATTATTCTGACTGATTCAGACAGTGCGGGATTTAAAATAAGGGGATATCTTAAAGGTTCAGTTCCATCTGATAAGATAACAAATGTATATATTCCCGATATTTTCGGTAAGGAAAAAAGAAAAGAAAAGCCATCATGTGAAGGTAAACTTGGGGTGGAGGGAATAAATAAAAACATAATTATTGAGGCATTCAAAAAAGCAGGAGTAATATGTGGCAGTTCTGATATTTCAGAAAAAAGAGAGCCAATAACCCGGACTGATATATATGAGCTTGGTCTGACCGGATCACCCGACAGCTCATCACTCAGAAAAAAACTTCTTCATAAGTTAAAACTTCCGGAAAAGCTTTCTACTACCGGAATGCTTGAAATTATTAATACTATGATTTCAAGAAGTGAACTTGAAAATATGATGGAAAAATTAAGAAAGGAAAATGTGTGAACAAATGGTATTCTCGAGTCTTACATTCATGTATTATTTTCTACCTATTGTATTGATCACTTATATGATTTCACCTCCCAAATTGAAAAATCTTATTTTGCTTGTTTCAGGTCTTATATTTTATGCATGGGGAGAACCTGTATATATTATTATAATGATAATCTCCTCTTTTGTTGATTATTATGCAGGCATAATCATAGGAAAAACCAAGAGCAAAAAAAGACAAAAAAGGACACTTATTTTTTCTATGGTTGTAGACCTGGGATTTCTTTTCTTTTTCAAATACAGCGGATTCCTTATACGCATAGTCAATACATGCCTGAAAACAGATTTTACTGAGCCTGACCTTCCTTTACCGATAGGAATTTCATTCTATACTTTTCAGAGTATGTCATATACAATTGATGTTTATCTGAAAAAGGTAAATGTTCAGAAGAATTTCCTGAATTACGTTACATATGTTTCACTTTTCCCACAGCTTGTAGCAGGCCCTATTGTAAGATATGAGGATGTAGAAAATGAAATAAATACACGTAAGGTCAATGCTGATATTGTAGGAGAAGGTGTAGGATATTTTGTAAAAGGATTATCAAAGAAAGTTCTTCTTGCAAATAATATCGGAATGCTTTGGACTGAAATAAAAGCCATGGATTATTCACAAATCTCTGTTGTTACAGCATGGCTTGGAATACTTGCATTTACGTTTCAGATTTATTTTGACTTTTCCGGATATTCTGATATGGCAGTTGGTTTAGGTAAAATGTTCGGATTTAATTTTCCTGGTAACTTTAATCATCCGTATCAGTCAAAGAGTATATCGGAGTTCTGGAGAAGATGGCATATCACCCTTGGTTCATGGTTCAGATCATATGTATATATACCTTTGGGAGGAAACAGAAACGGAAAATACAAGACATACAGAAATCTTGTAATAGTGTGGTTTCTGACCGGATTGTGGCATGGTGCAAGTATTAATTTCATCTTCTGGGGACTTTTTTACGGAGCACTGATAATAATAGAGCGTCTTGGGTTCCGCAAAATTCTTGAAAAGCTGCCGCCATTTGTAAGCACTACATATACATTTATTCTCGTTGTCATCGGATGGGTATTTTTTGATATTGCGACAATGCCTGAAGCAATCAGTTATTTGAAAGCAATGTTTGCAGGTCGTGATTTTTGTGATAGTTACTCTCTGTATCAGATTAAATCATATGCAATAATATTTATACTCTGTATATTTGCATCAACTGATATGTGGAGTAAATTCACACACAAATTAGAAAACGTAAAGAAAATGAGAAATCCTTATTACTATTCAATAGTGATTACACAGATAATCCTTATTCTTATGTGTACATGCTATCTTGTTGACGCAACATATAATCCGTTTCTGTATTTCAGATTTTAAGGGAGGAGAAAATGAAAAATAAACAAAAAAGAATATCAACCCTAATATTCTTTATAATTATAATTATATTGCCACTCATTACAACTTTTTCCAAGAAAAAATCATTTTCTGAAACGGAAAACAGGCCTCTTCAGGAAAAGCCGTCACTTTCCATTGAGAGTTGGTTTGATAAGTCATTTATGAATCAGTCGGAAAGCTATGTGGCAGATCATTTTACTGGAAGGATAAAATGGATATCATCAAAGATAAATATGGAGCTTATGCTTGGAAAAACAAATCTCAATGACGTATATATAACTGACAGCCGCATGCTTGAGAAAATTACCCAGCCTGATTATTCCGTAATTGACAAATCCATTAGTGCAATAAATGATTTTGCAAATTCAAATAATGTTCCTGTATTTGTTATGATGTCTCCTACATCTGCCGGAATATACTCAGAAACACTTCCTGAAAATACGCCGCAGATTAATCAGCGTGAAATAATAAATTATATATACAAAAACCTTGATACAAAAGTGTCAGCAGTAGATGTGTATGATTTGCTGTATGCAATGAAGGATGATTATATTTATTACAGGACAGACCACCACTGGACATCACTCGGTGCTTATTATGCTTACAGCGTTGCTATTCAGAAGCTGGGATTTACTTCGATTGCATACAGTAAATATAATATTGAGCATGCGAGCAACAATTTTTTAGGAACATATTACTCCAAAACATTATATGATAAAATTCAGTCTGATACAATCGATATCTATTCATATAATGACGGTGATACAGTCGTGTCATGTACTGTAGACAATGGAATTGAGAAAAAGGAGTATAATGATATATACTTCAGGGATTTTCTCAAAGGAAAAGATAAATACTCAACATATCTAGGAACCAATCAGCCTGAAGTAGTTATAAAGACTAATCTTGAAAGTGACAAAAAAATACTGATATTCAAGGACTCATACGGCAATTCATTTATTCCGTTCCTTACTCAGCACTATAATCAGATTACTGTTCTCGATATGAGATATGTAAAGGATTATAAAGAATATGTAAATGTGAGTGATTATTCACAGGTACTGTTTTTATATAATTCTACAACATTTTGTGAGGATGAAAATATAAAAAAAATTGCATATTAAAAAATGTGATATCAGCTTAATATTAAGATGATATCACATTTTTATTGCAACATTTAATATTATATGTTAAAATAATAAAAAAAGAAAAAGGGGTAAAATAATGGATAAAATAATAGAAATACAAAATGCAACAAAAGAATTTAAGGTTTTAAACAGACGTGAAGGATTAAGGGGGAGCATAAAGGATCTGTTTTCAAGAAATTACAATATTGTAAGGGCTGTAAATGACATATCCATAGAAATAGGCAGTGGTGAGATAGTCGGTTATCTGGGACCGAACGGTGCCGGAAAATCAACGACAATAAAAATGATGACTGGTGTGCTTGAACCAACATCCGGAAAAATACTTGTAAACGGTAACGTTCCATATAAGAACCGTACAAAAAATGCCCAGGAAATAGGTGTTGTATTCGGTCAGCGTTCTCAGCTGTGGTGGTCACTGCCTCTTATAGAATCATTTAAGATCCTTAAAGATATTTATCAGATAGAGGATTCTGACTACAATAAAATGATGGAATTTTACAGATCCCTTGTTGATATTGAGCCGCTTCTTCATAAGCCGGTCCGTCAGATGTCACTTGGTCAGAGAACATTAAGCGATATTCTTGCAGCATTTCTTCACAATCCGAAAGTAGTTTTCCTCGATGAACCGACTATTGGTCTGGATGTGTCAATGAAAAGCAAGATAAGGGTTCTTATTCAGGCACTTAATTGTGAAAAGAATACTACAGTTATTCTTACAACTCATGATATGGGTGATGTAGATGCACTCTGCAGACGTGTTGTTATTATTGATAAGGGAAAAATGCTGTATGATAATGATATAGATCATCTCAAGAATTTCTTCGGTTCTTACAGGACTCTGAAAATAAGACTTGATGAGATCTGTGATCGTGATGAAAAAACGCTGAAAGAAATTTCACAGAAGCTTTCAGAAGAGATGTCAGAAGAATTTTCGGGAGATAAAAATCCTGCGGTGTCCACTGATAACGAATGGATAAATGTTCTTGTTAACGAAGATAAGCTTGCAGTGATGGATGCTCTTAATTTTATTCAGACTAAACATACTATAAAAGATATGAAACTTGAGGAGATATCAACAGAGGATGTAATAAAGAAGATTTATGAAGGTGGTGTGTGAAATGAATGTAAAAAAACATCTTACTCTTACACGTGCAGGAATTATTGAATCTCTGCAGTTCCGTTTAAGCTCACTTGTAATTATTGCAGGAAACTTTATTTATCTTATTATTGTATACTATCTCTGGAAAGCAATATATGCTTCAGTTGATACAGAGTCAGTAAATGGTATGACATTTTCTGATACACTTATATATCTTGTTCTTGCTACATCACTTTTCGGTTTTATGGAAATGTATCTTGTGTGGCAGATGGGGCGTGATATTCAGTCGGGTAAAATAATTCTGGATATTTCAAAGCCTATGAAATATATGCCGTTTATGTTCTGGTCACTTTCCGGAAGTGTTGTAATGTCATTTATAATGACATTTATTCCTACATTTGTTGCAGTCTATTTTCTTACCAACGGAGCAATTCATTTAGGTATAAATATTCTGTTTTTCCTGATTTCTGTTGTATTTGCTATAATAATAAACTTCAGTATAGATTTTTTTATAGGTACGGTATGTCTTTATACAGAATCAATATGGGGTATAAATATTATGAAGGAGGTAATAGTTCTACTCCTTTCAGGTGCAACTATTCCTATTGCATTTTTCCCTGAGCCTCTTAAAACAATAGTATTATATCTGCCGTTTCAGTCAATTTATAATGTTCCTCTTACAATTCTTACAAAGAGTGAAATGCCTGTCGAAGAGGTATTTAAAATGATGCTTACACAGGTTTTCTGGGCAGCTGCAGCTATGCTTATAAGCAGTCTGTTCTGGAAAAAGTCACTCAAAGTAATTACAGTCAATGGAGGTTAACATGAAAAAGAAGACTATAGGATTTTATTTGAAAATCTATGGAAAAATATTATCTCAGGATTTAAAAAGTAAAATGAGTTATCGTGCTGATTTTATAATATCCACTATAGGAATGATCTTTACCAATATATCAGGTTTTATTTCATTCTGGATACTTTTTAAGAATTTCCCTTCAATAATGGGATGGACCTATAATGAAATGTTGTTTTTATACGGATTTTCACTGATCGCTCTTACTCCTGTACAATGCCTTTTTGACAATAACTGGAATTTAAGAATGCATGTTTATTCGGGTGATTTTATAAAGTACTGTTTCAGGCCTATAAATCTTTTCTTTTATTATATGTCCGAGGTTTTTGATATAAAAGGACTGGGTCAGCTTGCCTTTGGAATTGGTACACTGATATATTCATGGAACAGAATAGGAATTCATACAACTCCTCTGGTCATTTTAAAAACAGTAATTTTTCTGATTACAGCATCACTGTTTATGATAGCTATTATGAATCTGGCTGCTTCAACATGCTTCCGGATAATAAATTCGGGATACATTATGGTTATGTCATCCAGATTCAGAGACTATGCAAAATATCCTATTTCAATATTCAGCCCTGTTTTCAGATTTATTTTTACTTTTATTATTCCTATTGCTTTTATAGCATATTATCCGGGTCTTGTTGTTCTGAGACCTGACGAGGTTCCGCTGCTTTCATGGCTTTCACCGTTAATAGGCTGTATTTTCTTTTACATAAGCTATAAGGTATGGATGAAGGGCGCAACTTCATATAACGGAACAGGTTCATAAAAATATCGCCGGAAAATGAAAATTCATTTTCCGGCGATAATGTTTTTTAATAATCAAACTCCGTATGTGCTGCGGTATTCCAGCATTTTGTCAAGATATTCTCTGCCGTCTATTACACCGTTTCTGATTGCATCAATAATATCATTTATTGTTACTATAGGATATACATCTATATTGAATTCTTTTTTTACTTCTTCAACGGCTGAAAGCTCACCTTTTCCTTTTTCCATTCTGTCTACGGAAATAACCATAGCAGTAATGTTTACGTCTGCATTCTGTTTGAGAACAGGAATAACCTGTCTTATTGCAGTTCCGGCGGTTATAACATCTTCAATAATAACAACCTTTTCCCCGTCTGTAAGCTGTTTGCCGACAATTACTCCGCCCTCACCGTGATCTTTTGCTTCTTTACGGTCAAAACAGTAGCTTACATCTATTCCATATTTGTTGAACAGTGCAACGCTACATGATACTGCCAGGGGAATTCCCTTGTATGCAGGTCCGAATAAGGTAGCAGCTTGTATATTGTTTTCCTTTATGCATTCTGCATAAAATTCACCTAACTTTGCAAGCTGCTTGCCGGTTTTATAATTCCCGGTGTTTACAAAATACGGAGCCTTTCTTCCGCTTTTTAATGTAAAATCTCCGAATGTAAGAACTCCGCACTCAGTCATAAAGCGGATAAAATTTTCTTTGTAATTCATTATACAGACATCCTCCAGTTTTATTAAAAATAAATAATTGACATAGATAAATTATAGCATATAAAATCTTTCTTATCAACTGATAAATCAGGTGAATTATAAAATTCAATAATATTAAAGTAATTACTGAAATATAATTATGTTAAGAAATAGCTTCACTATTATTACTAATAAAATGTCAACATATATAGTAAAGTAATACAAATATTAATTCATATACATAATCTTATTGAAGATTTTGTATAGAAATCTTGATTTTAATAAATGAATATGATATAATAAAACATAATGATATTGTAATTATCAATATTGTTTTCGTTAGCAACAATATTATTGAAAAAAATACAGCAGATCTTAGATGTATAATTGGGATAAACAGGCTTTTGAGATGCGTTTTCTGAAATATAAATTGGAGTTTTTATGACACAAAAAAGACAAAAAAGAGTTCAGATAACGACCATATGCTTTAATTAGTACAATATTTATGCCAATTATCAAAACCTTTGCTGCATTTATTGTGCAACTTTTTGTAAGAATATTTATAAAATATACTATACTTTTAAGTTAGCATGATGTATAATAATATTAAGCTTATTCTTTAAGTTTTTGTTGAGTTTTTTACTTGACGAATCAAAGAAACATCGTAAAACAAATCGCAGAGTGTTTAAGTCATTTAACGATGTATTAAAACATGATTCAAAAACTGACAATAGTGTGAGGTTATACTGGTACCTAAATTACATAATCTGATAATGCCGGAAACTTTAAAATGTGAAATGAATAAAAGTGCCGATTTTACGTTGATGATTGGCTTGGAAAGTTAAGGTATGATGCTATCAAAGACATCAGATTACACGTCCTATGCCGCAGTAAAACCGGAAATAGACATGACAGATTAAATACATAGCTGCTCTGTATGCAGCAGATAGCAGTTAAAAATCTCGTCAGGTTTATCACTTTTATATGTCAGAGTTTGAAAAAAAAATTAATGGAGGGTGTTAAGAAGTGTCAAGAAAGTTAAAGAAAATAGTCGCTAGTACATTAGCTGTAGCTATGATGGCAGGTACTGCTAGTAATATGCCATTTTATCAGTACTCAGCAGTACAAGCAGCAGAGGCCGGTGCTACTGTATCAATTTCCAAAAACTTAGTTGCAAATCCTGGTGAAGAGTTCACATTTACAGTAGACGTTACAGACAACGCTGATGGTTATTCATGTCTTGTTGCATGGCTTGATATAGATACAAGATATTTTGAACTTGTATCATGGAAGCCGGGAGATCCTACTTCAGATTCATACAAGAGATCTTCTCAGAAAGCAAATACTACAAATAAAGAGTATACAAAACCTGGCGCAAAAGATACACTAACTTTGTTACAGATGTATTTTGATCAGGGAGCAGAGAATTTCAAAGGTGATAATGTATATGCTACAGTCACCCTTAAAGTAAAAGATAACGCACCAGCAGGAAACTATGTACTTGGTTTTGATGAAAAAGCAGACGGAAATGCAATGCAGAACCGTATAGGTGATGATAAAGTTGTAGAGACACCAACACCTACATTTGTTGACGGTATGGTTAAAGTAGCAGGCGGTTCTACACCTGGTGAAACAACAAAGGAATCAACTACTACAACGAAAAATCCTTCAGAGAATCCTTCATCAGATAAATTTACAGTAGCAATCAAAGATGCACAGTGCAGTGCTGGAGAAACTGTTAAAACATCATTGGATATTATAAACAATCCTGGAATTGCTGGATTTACAGTAGATCTTTCATACAATACATCAGCCCTGAAGTTTGTTTCAGCAAAATCAGCTGATGGCAAGTGGGATATTGAGGCATCACAAGATGGAAAGAAATTAGTAGCAGTAGCAAATCCATATGCTGATTCAAAAGCTACAGGAACTGCAATCACTCTTGAATTCAAGGCAGCTTCAACAGCAAGCGGCGCATATCCTATAAGCGTATCATCAGCAGAAGCAGCTACAAAGTCAGAAACTGTTGTAGCAGGTACAGGTCAGAACGGTACTATTACTGTAAAGGGCGGTTCAACTATACCTGATAAAGACGCAATGCAATTAGTATTCGAAGATAAGGAAATTGTTGCTGGAACAAAGGGTACAGTAAAGTTAAACCTTAAGAATAACACATTCGGAATCAGTTCATTCCAGGGTGACCTTACAATAGGTAATGGAACAGAAGGATTTACGACTGAGTTCTTTACAGGTGACTTTGACGGTAAATGGACAGCATCAAAATCAAATAGTGCAGTACAGTTCCTATCTGGTAACGGACATAATATTGATACAGGTGACGGAAACTTTGCTGAAATCGACGTTACAATTCCTGCAAATACACCAAACGGTACATATGATATAGTATTTACATCACTTTCTGCATCTACACTTGGTGATGACGGCCAGAAGGTTGTAGATTCAAGCAAGCTTACTTGTGTAGCAGGAACGATTACAGTAACAGGCGGATCAGACACAAAGGTTACACCTACACCTACAAAGCCAACTTCTGGAAACACAACAACTGCTAAGATAGACAAGGATGCAATGCAATTAGTATTCAATGATACTGAAATTGCTGCTGGAAAAACAGGTACAGTAAAGTTAAACCTTAAAAATAACACATTCGGAATCAGTTCATTCCAGGGTGATCTTTTAATAGGTGACGGAACAGAAGGATTTAAGACTGAGTTCTTTACAGGTGACTTTGACGGTAAATGGACAGCATCAAAATCAAATAGTGCAGTACAGTTCCTATCTGGTAACGGACATAATATTGATACAGGTGACGGAAACTTTGCTGAAATCGACGTTACAATTCCTGAAAATACACCAGACGGTACATATGAAATATTATTTACATCACTTGCTGCATCTGCACTTGGTGATGACGGCCAGAAGGTTGTAAGTTCAAGCAAACTTGCATGTGTAGCAGGAACGATTACAGTAACAGGCGGAACAGGCACAAAGGTTACACCTACACCTACAAAGCCAACTTCCGGAAACACAACAACTGCTAAGATAGACAAGGATGCAATGCAATTAGTATTCGAAGATAAGGAAATTGTTGCTGGAACAAAGGAAACAGTAAAGTTAAACCTTAAGAATAACACATTCGGAATCAGTTCATTCCAGGGTGATCTTTTAATAGGTGACGGAA
>OBID01000184.1_pt1 | contig 27535 bp, 27 predicted proteins | sample 1519781 | NCBI WGS metagenome assembly OBID01 (sample SAMEA3991478, study PRJEB22521) | metagenome | biome: anthropogenic terrestrial biome; feature: sewage plant; material: sludge | place: Sweden | collected 2012-09-26 | reverse complement strand
TTTATGTCTTGCTTTTGCCCGAAGGGCGAGAGATTTATGCCTCTTCCTTAACAGGAGCGTGAGGATCTTCGATCCAAGCAAGAACAACCTTTGAAGGAGCAAAGCTGTAAACGTTTGCGAGGTATACGTGAATCATGGTAAAGCATAAGATGCCCCACATAATCCAGTAGTGCACAATACGTACAGGCATGAGTGCGCCTCCACCAAAGCCAGGATCAAACCAATTAGCGATGGTGTTGATGCCAGCCTGGAAGAATGCAAAGTTCTGGGTAACAGGCCAGAGGCAGAAGCCGGTGTAACCTGCGAGCAGAATAAGTACAGGTACCATCAAATAAGCCATTTTCTGCAGTGGTGCATACTTAGCTGAAATGATGTAATCCTTCTTGAAGAAGAGATAGTACTTAACGCATGGCCAGAACTGATGACGATTCTCTGGCTGTGGAAGCCAGTTTTTGATGTCAGCCTCTTTGTGGCGTGACTCAAGTTGGTTAGCAGACTTAACAAAGAATGCCATGATGATGCGTACAACCAAGTTAATGAGTACAACAAACATCCAGAAGAAGTGAGTACCACGAGCCCAACCCATAAAGCCACCGAAAAGAGGGAAGTGGATGTAAAATCCTGACAAGGTCAAGAAAAGCATCGACAACAAGTTAATCCAGTGGGTAATGAAGAAAGGCATTGGAGTACCTTCACGTAGTGGTGCGTGTGACATTATTGAGCACCCCACTTTCGAGAATATACGGTTCCCGTCTTACCAGTTTCGCGTTCAATCACGTGAACGCCGCAACCTACTCAAGGATCGAAGCTGCGAACAATACGTGCAGCTTCAATAGGACGCTCAACGTCCGCAACTGGTGTTCCAACGAGTGCCTGCTCCATTGGTCCCAAAACGCCCGCCTTATCGCGAGGAGAAAGGTCCCAAGTTGAAGGAGTAACAACCTGATAATTAGCGATGCGGCCGTCTTTGGCGTTGAGGAAGTGTCCTACAGCACCACGAGGAGCCTCCCAAAGGCCAGCGCCTTTGCCATCTTCAAGTTCGTAAGGAGCAAAGAACTCGGCATTGCCAGCCTTTACTACGCTTGCGAGCTCGCTTACCCACTCAAGTGCCCAGTCGCAGATAACTGCAGCTTCGAGGTTGCGAGCTGCCACACGACCGAGGAGTGAAACGAGGATAGTAGGATCGTTGGTACCAAGCTTATTCAAAGCGTAGTCAACGACACCCTTGATTGCTGCGTTGCTCTCGTTTTCAGGTGAGAGGTATCCAACGAGCATACGTGCGAGTGGTCCAACTTCCATTGGCTCTTCGTCGTAACGAGGTGCCTTACCCCATGAATACTGTCCATCGAGGTTATAGGTTTTGTTGTTCCATGAATCGATAGCCTTAGTCTCGCCCTCTTGAGGGTTAAGACCTGATGGAGAAGTGTACCAAGAGTGCTCAACGTACTCTTTGATCTTCTTCTCGTCGGGCTTATCAACGGTAAGACCAGCTTTTGTCTTGATAACACCAGCAGGCATATAACGATTTTCTGCCTTCTGGTCTTCGCGGTTGAATACACCCCATGCGAGGAAGTTTCCACAGCCGCCACCATAGCTAAATGCGCCCTTGTAGAAAGGAGCAATAGCGAGGGTGTCTGGAATCATGGTTCCCCATACCCAGTCGCGCACGTGCTTCCAACGATAGAGGAGATCGTCAACCTTCTCTGCGGTTGGAACCCAAGCGGTACCACCGGCAACAGAAGTCATAACGTGAGGGAACTTTCCACCAAGCATAGCCATGATGCGTGCAGCTTCCGCTTGCATTTCAAGAGCCTCGAGGTAGTGAGCAACACCGATGAGGTGAAGTTCAGCAGGCATGTCAGTCGCGTAGAGAGCGTCTGCCTCAGCTGGGTTAGCAACGGGATCAATGCCCCACCAACCATTGCTGAAGATTGAGAGGTCTCCGCCTTCAACAAGCTTCTTGAGCTTGTCTTGAACTGCCTTGAAGTCAGCACCACTGGTACCAGCTGCCTCAGCGAGAGCATAGGTATCAGCGATGTTTGCTTGCAATGCCTTTGCTGGGTTGACATAGTCAAGAGCAGCCAAGGTGTAGAACCATAAAATGTGGCTGTGAGCAAACTCAGCGGCTTCGAGCAAGTTACGAACGATGCGAGCACCATTTGGAATCGTAACGCCTGCTGCTGCTTCTACTGACATTGTTGAAGCATGTCCGTGTGAGGTAGGGCAAACACCACAGATACGCTGGGTAACATAAAATGCATCCTGTGGTTTGCGACCTTGAAGAACAGTCTCCATACCACGATACAAAGTTGATACTACCCAAGCATCCTTGATAACGCCGTTCTCAGCGACAGCTTCGATACGCAAGTGACCTTCAATACGGGTGAGAGGGTCAATTACAACATTTGGAGTAGCCATTACTTAGCACCTCCTTGTTTTTTCAGGCGCTTTGCGTCCCACTCTTTCATCTCTTCAGTTTCCAAGTGAGCATTTTTGCCGATACGGCCAGCAGCCTTCATACCAAAGCCATGAGCGGTCAAACCTACAGCTGCAACAGCACCAACTGCCGCAGAAATCTTTGCAGGATCTACGCCGCCCTTTTCTGCACCCATGACGCCTTCGCCAACACGACGGAAACGTGCACGGAATGGAGCATTCTCGTCAACCCAGTTAAAGCTACCGCAACCAATGCAAGGTCCGCCTGATTCGACGCACCATGAAGTTTGGTTGTTCCAGCGAGTAATTGGGCAACGACGCTTGCTCTGTGGACCCTTGCATCCAAGAGGATACAAGCAGTAGCCCTTTGCCTCTTCTTCTGAACCGAACTCATAAACGAATTCGCCGTTCTCGAAGTGGCCACGACGTGGGCAGTTGTCGTGGATGGTCTGTCCGTAGAGATAGTTTGGACGACCATATTTGTCGAGTTTTGGAACGAGAGCCTCAAGGCCACCGAGCATCAAAACATCGATAACAACAGCCGTAATTTCCTCAGGATTTACAGGGCAACCTGGAAGGTTTACTACAGGAGTAGTGATTCCCTGTGAAGCGAGGTACTGTGAAACGCCTGTGCCTGATGCTGGGTTTGGATAAGCGCGAACCCATCCACCGTCAACAGCACAAGAACCTACAGCTACGATTGCTGCTGCACCCTGAGCGAAATGCTTTAGGTGCTCAATTTGTGGCTTGCCGGCAATGCGGAGCATGTTGCCGTCAAGACCAGTGATAACCGTTCCCTCACAGATGAGGATGAATTTGCCTTTGTTGGCCTCGAATTGAGCTTCGAGTGCCTCCTCGGCATATTCGCTGGTTGCCATCGCTACTGTCTCCATTCCTGGGAGAGAGAGAATGTCGAGGACAATCTCAGCGACGTTTGGGTAGGTAGCCTGAGCGATTGACTCTGAACAACCAGTGCAAGCGCCACCGTTAATCCAGAGTGCAGGGTAAAGTCCTGAATCTGCGGCGTTTTCAACTGCTGCAGCAATTGAAGGAACCATTGCAGAAGACAGGCCAAGAATTGTAGCGGTAGAGCCGCAGAACTTTAAAAAGTCACGACGTGAAACGCCACGTTTCTCGAGTTTCTCGTAAAACGAGATACCCTCTTTCGTCATGCCATACACCTCCTTCTTCATTAACACAATCGATTATTTGGTACGAAAGAAGACGCCTTCCGGCATGCATCCTTGTACCCTTCCAAACATAGAATAGGTGGGTAGTGCATAACTCCTTTCAAACATAGCCCGTGTGACAGAAGTATTTGGAAAATTCATTTCCGGATATAAGTTTATCTTATTTGTGTTCAAGTTGTGTATAAAAAAATCCAATAAGATTACGCTAAAAAAATAAGTCTCTCAAACGGTGGTAATTAGCCGGTAAAGCACCGTTTGAAAGGCTTATTTTTGGGATGCTACAGGTTGTTATGCGCGATAAATCCCACTTATAGAACCAATAGTCAAAATATGGTTTTCCATTGCGTGAAAAAGTTCATTGGCGTAAAAGCCCTTTTTGAGTCCGAGCATACAATCAAGCGCAAAGACATAGATATCGTAGCGATGATCTTTGTCGGGCGGGGCCATGCCTCCATAGGTCGAGGCAGCCAGTCTATCGAGCGAGCCGGCGAGCGGGGAAATCCAGCTGTTTGCCCCTTGGGCGTAACTTGGACTATTCTCCGACGACCCCTCTTCTAAATCCTTTTGAGTAATATTACACGCAACCCAGTGAATCCAAGAAAAACCGCACACGGGGATAGCGTCACGGTCTTCCATAAAGAGCGCAAAGGAAACCGTGTTCGCGGGAGCATCATTAATCGTGAGCTGTGGTGAGTAGGTCACTTTTCCGTCAGGCCGTTTCGAGTGGGCATGCTTGCCGCATTCATCCTTAAAATAGCCATCGATCAATGAGGTGCTTTCAATAATCATCTCAGATGCTCCTTTGCTATCTCATGGCTCTCAGCGCATTGAAGATAAGTAAAATCGTAACGCCCACGTCAGCAAATACTGCGCTCCACATTGAAGCGATGCCAAAAAGTGCCAACAGTAGGATGCCGAGTTTTATTATGAGCGCAAACGCTATGTTTTGTTTAACAATGCGTACCGTTCTTTTGGCAGACTTGATGAGAGAGGGAAGAGCGCCAATATCATCATGGGTAAAGACAGCGTCAGATGCTTCGATGGCGGCATCTGAACCAAGCCCTCCCATGGCGATTCCGATATCGCTACGTGCGAGTGAGGGGGCATCGTTAATCCCATCGCCGCAGAAGACGGTCTTTCCGCGAGTATTGTCTTTCGTGTATTTTTCGACAAGTGCGACTTTATCCTTGGGTAGCAACTGCGCATGAACAATGTCAATTTCAAGTTCGTCACCTACGTAATGTGCGGCTTTCGCTTCGTCGCCCGTGAGCAAAATGGTGGTAATCCCATATTTTTTCAAAGTGCTCACGCTACGCTTCGCGTTGGTTTTTATAGTGTCGGCCAGCTCAATGGCATACACAAGTTTGTCATCAATTGACATGAATATTATTTGTCCCGCTTTGCGATTTAAGAGCCGTTGAGCACGTTCTTTATCAGATGTTGCAAGTTGGTCTAAATATGCAAGATTTCCTGCTTGTATATGGCGACCATCTATATCACCACTGATGCCGCGCCCCGGTACCTCAGTTAAGTTGTGCGCTGGAAATGTTTTCGATGGTTCATTTTTTAGTTCTTCGCGTGCGAACTGGGAAATGCTTTGCGCGAGAGGGTGATTTGAGTGATCTTCAGTTTCTTTGAGGTACGTCAACAGCTCATGCCTGCTGAACGCATCAGTTAAAACCTCATCTGACAGAACAGAAAATTGCCCTAAAGTAAGTGTTCCTGTTTTATCAAATATGCACACTGAAACATCGGCAAGTTGCTCGATGTATGTTTCCCCTTTTACCAAGATGCCCTGTTTTGCGAAGGCCCCTATACTCGCAAAATAGGTTAAAGGAACGGATATGACTAGAGCACATGGGCACGATACAACCAAGAACACGAGCGCTTTATAAATCCAAGGTGAATACAGCGAAAGGCTGAAAGCTCCATTGCCCGCAAGCGTAATGCTCAAAAGGGTTGGCACAAAGAGTCCAACAATGCAGGCCGCAGCAACAACGATGGGTGTATATATCTTTGCAAAGCGCTTGATTAAAACATCTTGTGTTGCCTTTTTTTCATGTGAATCTTCAAGCAGAGAAAGGATTCTGGCAATAGCAGAGTTTTCGTAAGTACTCGTTGTTTGAATATGTATAGGATGGCTGCCGTTGATATAACCCGCCTTGACTTCATCTCCTTCCTCAGCTGGTCTTGGTAAAGATTCACCAGTAAGAAGGGCGGTATTCATCGTTGTTTTGCCTTTGAGAATTGTTCCGTCCAATGGGATTTGCTCACCTGCCTTCACGAGCACTATTGAGCCCACTTGGGCTGCGGCTGCGTGTTTGTCACGTGTACGCGCGTTGGTTTCTGGTTGGTAAGAGCCAGCATTGGCAGGTGAAGCAATTAAATGCACCATCTTTGGGCGAAGGTCAACGAGCGTGCTAATAGCGTTTCGGGAAGACTGAATTGCCTGAGCTTGAAAGAGTTCGCCAATTTGATAGAAAAGCATGACCGCAATACCTTCGGGATACTGTCCGATTGCAAATGCCCCGATGGCTGCCACAGACATGAGGAATGTTTCGTCCATGCCATGGCCTTTTGAGAGGCTTTTTGCGGCGCTGATAAAGATAGGTCCTCCCGTTACCAGCAACGTGATGCCATAGGCATAAGGCAAAAAAGTACCGAAATATTTCTTTAGAAGAGTGATGGTAATTAAGAGCAAGATTGCGATGGTTGCTCGGATAAGTTCTTTTCGCTGAGTCTTAAACAGTATCCTGAGTGGACCAGCTTGGTGTGTCGGTTGTAAAGGGGTAGGGGTGAGTTCAGATGAGCATGAGCAATTTGAGCAGGAGCAGTCTGACATGGTTACTCCTTTGTTGGTGAAGGGAGGGACGGATCAATTTCTCGTAAGTGTGTGAGGCCCTGACGGAGGATGGAGCTGACGTGGTCGTCTGAGAGCGAACAAAAGACATGTTTGCCTTCACGCTTAGACGTGACTAAGCGTGCTTGTCGAAGAAGTCTCAGCTGGTGAGAAATGTTTGACTGTGTGAGTCCGAGCGATACGCTCAGCTCACCTACGCATTGTGTTTTGCCTTCAAGCGCGTACAAAATTCGCAACCTTGTTGGATCACCGAGTATGCGAAAAAACTCGCCGAGAGTATCAAATTCTTCATTTGTAATCATAAATACACTCCAATGTATGAACACTTATTCATATGATAATGTTAATAATTGGGATTGACAAGAAAAACTCAAAGAATTTTTTAAATAATAGTAAGCTTGGTTAGCCGAGAGACTTCATCCTCGTTTGCTTTCATTGAGTTGAGGGTTTTTTCAAGAAGTTCAGAAATGTCCCAGCCGAGCATTGTGGCTCCTTGCGCGATTACTTCACGTGAGCATCCTGCGGCGAACTTTTTATCCTTATATTTTTTCTTAAGACTCTTGAGTTCCATATCTTTGCAGCTTAAGGAAGGGCGCATCAGTGCCGCGGCTCCAATGAGTCCCGTTAGTTCATCGACCGCATACAGCACCTTTTCCATAAAGTGATCGGGGCTGTGAGATGTTTTAGTGCCACCAAAGCCGTGGCTACATACGGCATGAATCACCTCGGGTTCAATTCCTTCGTCTGCCAAGATGGCTTCAGATTTTACGCAATGTTCATTTGGATATTTTTCAAAATCAATATCGTGAAGTATGCCGACAACTTCCCAAAACTCAGCCTCATCTTCGAAACCTTCCGATAGGGCAAATGAGCGCATGACTTTACCAACGGTAATTGCGTGTTGAATATGAAAAGGCTCTTGATTGAATTTTTGAACTAAACGTAGTGCTTCATTGTTTGTAATCGAAGTTTGCATGTGTGTTTTCCCTCAAGACAAATTGTGATTTTCCGCGCGACTTTGCCTCATACATGGCAACGTCTGCTTCTTCGTAGAGATCATCAAAACTTATTGTATCTTGAGGAACAAGATAAATTCCAATTGAACAGGTGACTGCAATATCATGGTATGTGAGTGTGAGGTTTTCCATGAGCAGTTCAGCGCGGCTTGTGGTCACTTCCGCTGATTCAGCATTTTTCATAAAGACAATAAATTCATCGCCGCCAAGGCGCGCAACAATATCTTCTGAGCGGAAAGAGCGCGTGAGAGAATCCGCGGCGTGAATAAGAATTTCGTCTCCGCGCTTGTGGCCAAATGCATCGTTGACATGCTTGAAATCGTCAATATCTATCATAAATATCGCACTGAGCATCGAGGTGCCATTGTCGCTACGAGATTTGAGGTAATCCTCGACTTCAAGTTTGAGCGATTCACGGTTGAGCAGTTTGGTCAGTACATCTCGAGAGGCTTTCTCCTGCAGCGCAACCTCCTGTGCTGCGTCTTCGCTTACGCCAACAGCGCTAATGACTTGACCACTATCATCGTAGACAAGCGTGAGCGTCATGCGTGTCCATTTATAGTAGGTCTTATCACCTTTGAGTCGGCGACGAACTTTTATGAGGGCCGAAGTCGAACTTGAACCGTTCTTAACATCAGCAATAAGTTGCTTGAAAGCACCAGCCGATTCTGGGTGAATATGCTTGACCTCAATGAGTTCTTCAGGCGAATAAGCTTTTTTCGTGAGTTGGAAAAATGACTCTGTCTCATAATCAGAAAATTTAATCATGTTTGATCGAACGTCATAGTCCCATACGTGAATTTTTGTTTGAGCAAGCGCTAAGTGGAGTTTTTCTTCGTTGAAGAAATGTTCACGACGTCGTCTCTCCCGGCTTCTCTGAACACCAAAGTTTATGATGATTATTCCCGCAAATAAGAGCGCGAGAAGTCCAATAAAAAGATAGGGATATTTTAGGAAATAGAGAGTCAAGGAGGGCTTATCATCGGAGTTTAAAAGGTTTTTGTTGAGAAAATATGCAAGTTTTTCGTCGGGTATTTTGTCGAGTCCCTTATTGAGTATTACGTAAAGGAGGGCGTCACTTTTTTTGGAAACGCCAAGTCCACCACCGTAGTTATAGTGTGCGCTTGAGCGGACTTTGATTCTGGGGTAATAGGATTTTCCCAGATAGTAATTAGCCGCATAAGTTGGCAGGAAACCGACATCAATTTTGCCATTATTGACGTCATTTATGAGCGAACCTGGTTCGCTATAGGAGGTGATGTATTTGTAGTCTTTGTTTTTTTCAAGTTTGGCGGTTATGTAGTTATCGGACAAAACGCCGACATGATTGTTCTTATCAAGAGCATCAGAAACTCTGTCATTTACGATCATGCTCATTTGTAAGTTTATGTAGGGGTTGGTGACACGCACACCATGACTGTCGGCCCATTGATAATCGTCTGCAAATGAAGAAATTATTTGTGCTTTACCTGACTTAACAAGTGCTATCTCTTCCGAGTAGCTATTACAGGGGATGTACGTAAACGAAAGACCAGAAGTGTGCTGTAGCTCCGAAAGAACATCACCAACCACACCCTTAACGGTTTTATTTTTTTCATCATAGTATTCAAAAGGATAGTTGTTTTTGTTAATCGCTACAGTTACTACGTCATTTTTCGAAAGATATGAAAGTTCAAGGGGCGAGAGCGCGAGACTCGCTTTTGACACATTAGGAAAATGCTCCTTTTGAAGCACTTCGCCAAATTCTGGATGTGAAGTTACTATCTGGTTGAGGGCGCCATCAAGTTGAGATGAGTAAGGGGAATTTTTTGCTGTTACAAAATAGAAAGGATGAGCGTTAAGGCGGATGAGCGGCGTCTGTTCGGTATTGCTCCTGAGCATATTTGAATATATTAAGTCGACTGCGTAGTTTTTTAGAGCGTAGTTGAGGTTGCCAATAGATTCATATTTAACGAAGTTGATACGCGTATTTTTCTTTTTTGCAAAATAGTCCCGAAGTTCTTTTACGTACGCATCTTTTGAATAATAGCCAATCGATACATGTTCAAGTGAATCAATATTTTCTGAGTTGAACCTGCTGTCACCCTTGTTGGCAGACAGCACACCATAGTTAGTTCCGGACGAGAAGAAGGGGAAAGTTAAGGACTTGTCAGAGATGGCATCTTTGCTCACGCCGCCAACAATATCGACCTTGCCGTCCTTAAGCAGAGCAAGCGCCTCCGTGCGCGAAAGGCGAGAATCAAGCTTTGTTGGTGACATTGTTATGAACTCGTATTTCCAGCCAGTATATTTTGCGATTTCCATAAGGTAGTCGTAACCATAGCCTGAATACGCGCCATGAATGCCAAGGTCGTTAAATCCTGTGGCTTCGAAATATCCAACCTTGAGTGTTTGCGCAGGGCATGTTTGCGCACCGAAAAAAAAGAGAGCGAATAAAAACGCAAGAAGTAAAGGGAAAGCAACAGCGTGTTTTCTGGTTGTTTGACACAGCAATGTTTTGAAAGTGCCTATACTTAACACCCCCTATACTAACTGCGCTTATTGTATAGTAAAATTCTGTTAACTGACATAGGTTTTATTTGTTTGATTGTGTTTCTCAGGAATGGTTTTCGCAGGAAGGAATTTCCGCAATGAATCCAGTAATCGAAACGCATAAACTTACAAAAAATTATGGGAAATCTAGAGGAATCGTCGACGTAGATATTATAGTCGATGAGGGAGAGATCTTCGGCTTCATAGGACCGAACGGCGCTGGTAAATCAACAACAATTCGGACTCTTCTTTCGCTTGTGTATAAGACGAGTGGTGAAGCGAAAATATTTGGGCTTGACTGCCACAAAAACCGAGAAGAGATTTTGAGAAACGTTGGTTATTTGCCCAGTGAAATTTTTTACTATGACAATATGCGGGCGCTTGATCTGCTCAATTATTCTGCAAGCTTTTATCACAAAGATTGCTCTGCGAGAATAACTGAGTTGGCTGATCTACTCGAGCTTGATCTATCAAAAAAAATTGAAGACATGAGTTTGGGTAATAGAAAAAAAGTAGGCATAGTTCAAGGTCTTCTGCATAGTCCAAAGCTCATAATCCTCGATGAGCCCACCAACGGGCTCGACCCCCTTATGCAAAAAACGTTTTTTGATTTAATTCAAGAGGAGAACAAAAAGGGCGCCACGGTTTTATTCTCTTCTCACATTCTTGATGAAGTGCAGCGTATTTGCGACCGAGTGGCCATCATTAAAGAAGGCCGCATCATTAATACTCAAAAAATTACTGAACTTAGGGAACAATCATATAAAAAAGTTGCGTTTCATGCGGCACAACCCATTCCTCAGTTTGAAATTGAGGGCGGTGCAAATGTTGCCATTAATCATGATCGTGTTTCTTTTGTTTTTAAAGGTGATGTTAATGCGTTACTTCACAAGCTGAGCCAGTATCGCCTCATAAACCTCGATATTTCTGAGCCAAGTTTAGAAGAAATATTTATGCACTATTACCGATAGGTTGGTGTAGGGTGAACATTTTTATTTTCGAAACAAAAAAACAGATTTTGGGTGTAGCACTCTGGACCGTAGCTCTTCTCTTGGTTGTGTGGGGACTTACGGTGGGCGTGTATCCCAGCTTTCAATCGAGCATTTCAAGTATTAAACATATGATTGAGAGTTTTCCTGCGGGTTTTGCTGCTGCTTTTGGTGTTGAGATGTCGAATCTGTTTAATTTTGGCGGTTTTTATAATTTTAGTTTTGGCTACGTGAGCGTTATGGGCGCAATCATGGCGGCTTTTCTTGGCATTTCACTTTTCTCTCGAGAGGCTCGTTCAAAATGCGAGGATTTTTTGCTCACTAAACCAATTTCGCGAGGAACGTTGTTCTTAATCAAATTTGTTGTGGGTATTGTTTTACTCTGTTGCGCGAATATCTTCTATCTTATTGTCGTCATTGTGGTTGGTTCCGCTCATAATCTGTCGATGTTTTTACCGGGTCTTTCTCTCTTGTTGACGCAACTTGTTGTCTATGCCGTGAGCATATTTTGTGCGATTTTTGCACGAAAGGTGCGCTCAGTGTCAGGAATGGCGACGGTTATTGGTTTTGGTGCATTCATCATTTCCGCACTATCAAACATGCTCAATGAACCATTCATGAGATACCTCGATGTTTTGAAATATTTTGAACCCGCAGATGTGATTGCTCAGGGCCACTATGACTTCAGGTTTACCTTCGTTGCGTTGTGCGTTTTCTTTGCGATGACCGCTAGTGCGTACATTCGATATACCACAAGAGATACGCGTTCGGTTTAGGAGCATGATAATGAGTATTTTTTGGCGGGAGCTTAAAATAAATGTAAAACCGTTCGTGTTTTGGGGACTTGGTATCTTTGTATTGATGGTTGCAAGCATGGCAAAATACCAAGGTCTGAGTGCTGGTGGCGCAGCCGTATCTCAAATGCTCACTGCGTTTCCAAAGCCTATACAAGCGATGTTTGGCATGGTCGGCGTCAACGTTATGACGCTTCCTGGGTATTATGCCGTTGTTATGACATATGCGTACATTTGTAGTGCGATTTATGGAATTTCTTTGGGTTCACATGCGGTTGGGAGAGAAATTGCAGATCATACGAATGAGTTTCTTTTATCAAAACCAATCTCACGTGTTCATATTCTCACCTGTAAGCTTGTGCCAGGCGCCTTTTATGTTTGTGCTTTGAGCGTTTTGAGCTATCTCTTTTCTCTTCTTTCGTTTTCGCTTTATCACATGAAAGTTGATTTTTCGCGTGAGGTGCTCCTCTTTAATATCGCCATGGCCGTTATCGGACTGGTGTTTTACTCACTTTCTGCTTTCTTGCTTTCAGTACTAAAAAATACTGAGAAAGGCTACCTCTACAGTAATCTCATTTTTGTTTGGTCGTTTATTGTTGGGATTGCTTATGACATGCTCGAAAAAGGCGAGTTCATGCGGATATTTTCTCCACTGCGGTATTTTACGGCGAAAGAAATTGTGGCAGGGGAGTTTAATGGCATGTATCTTGCAGCCTCATGCGTCATCATCATTGCAAGCACTGTGTGCTCATACTTATTTTTTAACAAAAGAGACATGTAGTCTCGCATTATTTTGATTTTTTGCGAAGTTTAAGAATGATATTTTTTTGCTGTGCATGTTGCCTCAAAAGAGAAGTGAGTTCCTCTGACTGTTCCTTTTGGGTGAGAGTGTTGAAAGACTCAAAAGCAGTACTCAACACCGCCATTCTGAAGGCTGCATCGTGCAATTTTGCATGATAGGTTTCCTTCGCCACCGCCACAGCCTGGACAAAATTTATCAAGTTTCATAGGGCATAGTCGGCAGTTCAGGCCACAAAGTGAAAAGAGCAGATTATTTCTATGAAAATCTTTCATGAGTTTTTGAGCTCTTCTCGAATTCTTCGATACATGATGATTGGTCCGTCTCCCATAAGAAGGTTTTCTTTTGATTTATAAGAGGATGCTTTTGGTTTTTGCGTGATTACAACGCGCTTATCTTGTCTTTCGATAATTCTGTTAGCAAATTTACCAAAAAATGCGATAAGACGATTAATCATTATAAATTTTGAAAGTTTTGAATAAAACCTAATATAGAGGATGGTGTTCTCATCATCAACAGGCGCAAAAAAGATGAAGACTTTTACTTTTGAACTGATGTGATTCATCCACACATTAGGAAATTTAAAGTTGAGATACGTTTCTTTGATGACGCAATCCGATGGTGGTTTTGGCGTTTGACCTTTGTCAATGTCGTTATTGGCGCTGGTACACAGAACTCCATCAATATATTCGACTTTTGGCCCATTGATGAGTGTTTTGTGACCTCGTCCAATGGTGTTGTAATGAACAATTGGAACATGGACAACGTCAAGTTGATTTTCAATACAGCGAGAATAATGTGAGTTCCAGTGGTCTTCAATTTCGCTAAAGACAAAAGAGTCATCAATATGATCTTCAAAAAAAGGAAGGTCTTGTGTTGCGTTTTCTGTATCACCATACCAGAGATAGATTATGCCATGCGCTTCTCTTACCTTGTAGTGCTTAACATTGTATCTGCTTATGTCGGCCGTTGAGGCCCTGCCGTTAGCGGGGATAAAAGTGCAGGCACCTACTTTATCGAATTCGAGACCATGGAAGGGACATTTAATGCAATCGCCAGCGATTTTCCCTTTACTCAGTGCCGCTCCTCGATGTGTGCACTGATCGACAACACAGGCAACTTCACCGTTTTCGTTTCTGAAGAGTGCCAAATCAAGATTAAGTCTTTTTGCAGCGACAATTTTGCCTGATTTGACTTCTTTGGATGGAAGTATTGCGTACCATTGATTCTGAATCATGAGTAACCCTTTCGAAAAGCTTTTATTCGACTCGGTTTCTTCCTCGGTTTTTAGCGAGATATAATTTTTCGTCCGCATGGTTGATAAGCTCATCCATGTTTTCGGTTCCAGGCAGTTGAAGATTGTAGACTCCAAAGCTTGCGGTAATGTTAAACTCTTCGCCTTTGTAAATTATTGGCGTATGCTCGACGGATGCTCGCATGCACTCTGCAGCGGATTTTGCTTTTTCTAAACTGGCTCCTGGCATGCAGACTAAAAATTCTTCGCCGCCAAATCGAGCTACCCAGTCACTGCTTCTTTTTACGCAGCCCGATAATGTTATGGCGATGCTTTTGAGCGTGTGGTCACCTGCGAGATGGCCATAGGTGTCATTGACTGCTTTAAAGAAATCCAAATCAACCATGATGACTGAAATTTCTTTCGAGGACAGCGCTGAGTTTAGGAGATCGACAGGAAGTTTTTCGTTTATGTAGCGCCTGTTATAGAGACCTGTTAATGAATCACTAAAAGCAAGCTTATTCATATTGTCAATAAGTGCATGTATGCCTGAGGAATTTGTGTCTGGATCATCGACTGAGTCAAAAAGAATGCTGTTGGTAATATCTTTAATAATTTCGATGACAATTTTTTTGTTATCCGCCCCGAGGGGAACGGCAGTAACGAGATACGTTTTTTCTTGTGTGTATTCAATTTTTACATAGGTCGAATTATCTCGGTAGGCACGCATTGATATGCAGTTTTCGCACACTTGATTTTTATTCCAGAAGTCGAAGCAGTGAAGTTCATTGACCGCCAATTCATGGTTGCGGTATTCATATACTTTTTTCTCGAAAGGGTCAACGACACGTGTAACATCGCTAAGTTTCTTTAGCAACTCCGTGTCTGAAAAATAAGCATTGAGCTCGTTAGTCATGAGACATTCCTCCATGCGGCTTGATCTTTAATTATGTGCACTTTGCACTCGTCTTAAAGTACCAACCGATTGCATACAACAATTCAAATGCTCACAAGATACCACAATTATGCGTTTTTCTGTGACGATTTAAGTGAGATGCTGAGAAGCGTTTATAATGCTTTACCCATGCTAAGAGTCAGTGGGTTACTTAAGCCCATGATTATGGCCTCTTTATAACACGATTTCGGTTTGAAATGCGACGATTGCGCTACCAGTGATTTGCACCAGTATTGGTTTGCGATTCTCTTTTGCTACATGAACATTCATTGTTCCGGCACGGCCTATTGCCTCACCTTGAATAATTTTAAAATCAAAAGTATCTTCTGTTTCTTTTTGATGAATGCCATAGTGAACAAGATAGGCGCCGAGCGGCCCGTTTGCATTGCCTGTGACGGGGTCTTCCGATATGCCAATTGCTGGCGCGAACATTCTGCCATTCACCAGAACTTCCTCGTTAGGGCCTAGGGTAAAAGTGTAAAAGCCGTTGCATCCAATTTCCTTGCTTATTTCTGTGAGCAATGCTTCATTTGGCTTCAATGAGTTGAGGATTTCAATCGAGCGAAGAGGAATCATGACTTTTGAGTGGCCAGTGGATGCTATCGCCACAGGGTATTCTTCGCAGATATCGTTTAACTTAATGTTCAAACCTCGTGCAATTCTTTGGCGAAGATTTTCTCCCAAATCTTTTCCTACGAATGGTTTTCCTTGCGTCATGACGATAGAAATGTCGTCGCCCTCGCATATGATGTCGACTGGAAGAATGCCAGACTTAGTTTTTTGGATAACCCTTCCAGAGATGATTTTATTTTCCATAGCACGAACGTAATGTGCCGCAATTGTCGCATGCCCACATATAGGAACTTCTGTTGTGGGAGTGAAGAATCGAACTTCGATATCATATTCGGGAGAATCAGAAGTGAATATGAATGCCGTCTCTGAGTTGTTTAGTTCCCTCGCTATTTGCTGCATCTGGCTGTCCGAAAGCCCATCAGCATTCAATACGACCCCAGCAGAATTTCCGTGAAATACGCTTTTGGTAAATGAATCTACTTGATATACCCTGTATTTTTTCACCTTGATTGTCCTTTGTGTATCTGCCTGCTTAGTGGACTCGTCTAATTCTAATCACGCCGGGGCATAAGGCCCGGCGCTTTTTGTTTTCAAAAAATCAAAATAACTGTCCTAGAAGTATAAGCTTTTCTTTTTGTGAGAAATTTTTATCAAATCTTTCCGCCTCAGCCTCATCCACGCAATATCCTGCGGGTGTTGCATATTCGCCAGTGACTCCGTCAAGATAACCTGAAATGAGTTCTTTGCAAAGGAAAAACGAGGCATCTTCACCTTCGGGCAAGCCATGATAGCGAATGCCATAATCACTCGCATAGGTAAATCCGCTCTTGCCGTAAAAGTCGATATTTCCCTCCAAGCAGAGTGCGCCGCAGCCAAGTTCAGAGGCCTTCTCAATTGCATACTCCAGAAGAATCTTTCCATACCCCTTGCGCTTTAGCTCCGGCGATATGCAGATTGGTCCCATTGCCATGAAGGGTATTTGACGTCCATCATCAGCACTGATAAAAGCACGCACGAAGATGCATTGCCCTATGATCTTTTCATTCTGCTCCATGACAAAGTCAAGTTCATGGACAAAGTCAGGATCATTTCTCAGACAGTGCAGTACGTAATGCTCCAAACAGCCTGGGCGATAAACATTCCAAAAAGACTCTCTTACAAGAACCTCAACCTCGCGATAATCTTCATTCTTTTCTAAGCGGATGATATAAGAATTGTTTTTCATGGTGCATTTCCTCCTGAATAAATATTAATTAGAATTGGAAAAATGCCAGGAGGTTGTTTGATTGTGTCGCAACCTCTTGGCTACGCCACAATCTTCTTTGTGCTGTACTTCTTCAAAAAAACTCCTCAAAATTATTGATTACTAAACCTTAGTCTAGACTACCAAATATTTGGCTTATTGCTTAGGTAAAAATAAGCCACATAGTTTTGCTTGCAATATGAAGTAATGCATGTGAAAGCATGGCGTATTGGATTCCGTATTTGCGATAGAGCCATCCAAAAACAAGACCGAATGCTCCATTCAAGAGAAAGCAGCGTACGACAAGGAGGGGAGTCAGACCGCCGAAAAAAAGGCGTAGAAAAGCAAAACGAGAAATATCAAAACCGCTACCCTTTCTCTGGCAGAATCATTTGCGACCAGTGTGGTGGTACATTTAAACGTCGTATACACTCCAGCGGGAAAAAATATATCGCATGGTGCTGCAATACACACATCACGGAAATCGAGAAATGCTCCATGAAGTACATCACTAATTCTGAATTAGAGTTTGCCTTTGTCACCATGATGAACAAACTCATTTTCGGGCATCAAATCGTTCTCAGACCTCTCCTTATGAGTCTGAGAGGCATTGATTCAAATAACAGCATGGAGACCTTGCAAGAAATCGACAAAAAGCTTGCTGACATCGAAGATCAACGAAAAGTGCTCATGGGCTTACAGACACGTGGCTACCTTGAGCCTGCTGTCTTCACCAAAGGAAACAACGAGCTCTTACAGGAAGCTGGACAACTGCAACGCCGGAAGGAATCTCTGATTAGCTTCATCAGCAACGACTCTCGTCACCTGAGTGAAGTTGGCGCATTCCTCCAGTTTGCAACAAAAGCTGCCATGCAGTCTGGCTTTGACAGCGAGCTTTTCAGCCGTTTTGTTGATCATATTATTGTCTATTCGAGGATGGAAATCGGATTCGTATTAAAATGCGGCATAACGCTAAAAGAAAGGTTGGTGAAATAAATGGGCCATACCCCATTGGGATACAGGATAGAAAATGGAATCGCAGTGGTTGACGAACACGCCGCCGAGCAGGTTCAAGCGCTCTATCAATCTTACCTTTCTGGCGATTCCCTAAGGACTGTTGCTAACAAAGCTGGCATTGATGCCTTCCATGCCGGAATCGGTAGGATACTAAAAAATCGCCATTACCTTGGTGATGATTATTACCCCGCAATCATTGACCCAGATACCTTTGCTGCTGTTCAAGAGGAACGGTTTAGACGGGCATCTGCTCTAGGTAGGATACGCCAGCCTAAAGAAGATAAAGTGTCTGTCCACCCCACAACCTTCCACATCATCGAAGGAGCAGAGTTTTATGATGATCCTTTTGCACAGGCGGCATACGCTTATAGTCTAATAGAAAGCGAGGTGTACACTATTGGCGACAAATAGAACTGTTACAGTACTTCCAGCTAGGAAGCATATCCGAAAAGATAGTGATGAAGAAAAGCCAAAACTCCGTGTTGCAGCCTACTGCAGGGTTTCTACCGACAGCGACGAACAGGCTACCAGCTACGATGCGCAGATTGAGCATTACACAGCTTACATCAACGGCCATCCGGACTGGACGCTGGCAGGTATCTATGCAGATGACGGCATCTCAGGCACAAATACCAAGAAGCGCGAAGAATTCAACCGAATGATCGATGAATGCATGGCGGGCAGCATCGACATGGTCATTACAAAATCCATCAGCAGGTTTGCCCGCAATACCCTGGACTGCCTGAAATATATCCGGCAGCTTAAGGAAAAGAGCATACCCGTTTTTTTCGAGAAGGAAAACATCAACTCCATGGATTCCAAGGGCGAGGTCATGCTCACCATCATGGCTTCTCTTGCACAACAGGAAAGCCAGTCCCTCAGCCAGAACGTGAAGCTGGGGCTTCAGTACCGCTACCAGCAGGGGGAAATTCAAGTAAACTGCGCTCGGTTTCTCGGCTATACCAAGGATGAAAATAAGCGCTTAGTGATTGTTCCAGAGGAAGCTGAAATTGTAAAGCGTATCTATCGGGAATACCTAGAAGGATTAAGCATGCTGAAGATTGCGCGTGGCTTGGAGACTGACGCCATCCTAAACGGAGCAGGCAGTGAAAGATGGCATACCAGCAACATTAACAATATTTTACGCAATGAAAAGTACATCGGCGATGCTCTCTTACAGAAAACCTATACGGTTGATTTTCTCACAAAAAAGCGGGTCAAGAACAACGGCATCGTTCCGCAGTATTATGTAGAAAACAGCCATGAAGCCATCATCCCGCGTGAAGTTTTCATGCAGGTGCAGGAAGAGCTTATCCGCCGCCGAATTGTCCACACCAGTCCGAACGGAAAGACCAGAACTTTCAGCAGCAACCACGTCTTTGCTCAGATAATCATCTGCGGCAAATGCGGTGAGGTTTTTCGCAGGGTGCATTGGAACAACAGAGGTAAGAAGTCCATCGTCTGGCGCTGTGTCAGCCGGTTAGAAAACACCGGCCTATTCTGCGATGCCCGCACGGTACTGGAGAGCACCATCGAGCAAGTGCTAGTCACCGCCATTAATCAGACGCTTTGCGACAAAGACTCTTTCCTCACAACTCTACGGGATAACATCGCCACCGTTATAAATCGAGAAAGCGACAAGGCCTTGGCGGATATCGATAAGCGGCTGGAGGAACTGCAAACGGAACTACTGAAGCTTGCCACCTCTAATGCCGATTATGATAAAGTCGGTGATGAGATACACCGACTGCGTGACCAGAAACAAAAGATGCAGCTTGAAAGTGCTAACCGTGATGAACTCAAAAAGCGCATGGCTGATATGAGCGCATTCCTAAAAAAGCAATCCGCCGCCCTCGCTGAATACGACGAGCAGCTTATCCGACGGCTGATCGAAAAAGTCAGCATCTATGAGGATAAATTTATTGTGGAATTCAAGTCCGGCGTGACGGTGGATGTAAATAAATAAGCTAAAAATAAACAAGGCACCCTACGTTGTATAATTCTTGTAGAGTGCCTTGCCGTTTTTTTCACTTACGGCCTCATTGTAACTTTATCATAACGCCTTGTCAGAAGGCGGCAAAGAATAGCGTCTGCCATCAACGCAACACCCGACCAGAAAAACCATGTATTCACACCTACGACCTCAACAACCGGACCTGCAACAAGCAGACCTATCGGCATAGCAAGAGTCATGGCAGTCATCAAGAGGGAAAACACCTTGCCCATCATTTCAGGTGCAATGCTTTCTTGAACATAGGCCATAACTGGAACATTCATAAATGTACCGGAGGCACCCAAGAAGAAACAGCATACAACAAAAATCCAGAAACCACTTATTGGAAGCGCCCCACTAATTAGTGTAGTCAGTCCCATTAAGCCAATAGCTAAGGATGCCATGAAAAATCTCCTTTTCATGCCGCCCCACACACCGATAACCAAAGATGAAAGAAGCAATCCGCCTGCAAATACAAATTCCACAATGCCATTGTGCCATGCTTCGCCCATAAAGTGGCTACGTACCAGCAGAGGAAACAAAGAACCTAAGGGCATGTAAAGTATGGTCATCAGCAGCATGGGGAAAAACACAGCCATTAAAGGCTTATTTGCTTTCATTGAGATAAAACCCTGCTTCATGTCAGACAATAGATTCATCTTTTCACTGGCTTGCGGAATATCCGGAATTATAATTAACAAAAGGCAAACTATCGCAAAAGCAGCCCCCAGTATATCCACAACCATAATGGCATAAATAGGCATAAATACCATGAGTGCAGCACCCAGCACAGGCCCCATCATGTTAGATACAGATTGAATCATGTTACCCCAACCGCCTGCTTTGGTCAACATGTCGGTAGGCACAAACATTGGTATAGACGCTTGCATAGCCGGGCCATGAAAGGTATTGCCCAATCCGCGTATAAATAAAACAATGTAGATAAACCAAATAGGCGGTGTCTGTAAAAGTAAAAAAGCTGCGCCAAGAATGATGCTGGATACGGCTACTAAGCCGTCAGCTGCAATCATTACCGAGCGACGATTGTATCTATCGATCCATACACCGGCAAATGGTCCGATTAACATATTGGGGAGAAAAGCAACAACGGATGCAATCGTCAGTGTGATTGCGGATTCAGTCTGGATGGTAAGCCACCAGATAATGGCAAACTGCACTGCGGCAGAACCCAATATTGAAAAAGCTTGTCCTGCATATATTATAGCAAATTGTTTTTTCCAGTTTATTATTTTGTTCATTTTTAAGAAATCTCCTTTTATAAAATCAGTTTATGCAACATTACAAGCTGCACATTTACAAAAACATAATTTTATAAGGAAGATTTGGAATCTTATTTTCCTTATAGACTATGTTTTTAAACACAACAAATAAACTCCTAAGAGTTCGTGCTTAAAAACATATATTACATGAATACTATCCACATAGGTCATTGCCTCACTTCCTGTTTTTAATTTTATTGCATAAAAGCGTACTGGTAAGGTTTGCTACTTCCTGCTCAACTTCTCACCCATTTTTTTGCCGATGTAAAAAACATACCCATAATGCTGCTTGTGCTTTTCATATAAATCAACCTCATACTTCATACTGTGGACATAGTCCTCTACGGTTTTATCTTCCGGATATTTTATCAAAAGCTCTTTTTCTGTTGCCTGACGTGGGATAAAATAATTTTGAATCCAACATTCCTCTGGTAATGTAAATGCTGCAACAAAACTATACCCCGATTTTTGCATTGATTCGATATTGCTTTCTATCGAATACAAACCACTACCTGCATCAATCCAGAACTTCTCTATTTCGGCAGGCTTTTCTGTGGTAAGCCACGAGGGACTGGTTACGGCTATATATCCATCTGTTTTGAGAAAGCCATTCCAGTAGCTAAGTGTTTTTTCAAACCCTAAGCTGTCTATCATTCCCTCAGACCAGATAAGGTCGAACCCATCTTTTTCAAAAGGGAGTTTTAGGGCGTCGCCGACAATACCTTGCACTCTGTCGGAAAAATTATGTTTCTTGGAAGCATCGTTAAAAATGTTTATAAAATCAGCTACCATATCTACGCCTGTAATATGACCACCAGTATTCTTTGCAAGTATCATCGTTTGACCGCCTGTACCGCAGCCGATATCTGCTATCTTTGAATTGCTGTCAAGGTTCATTATGAAACTTAGGGCTTTTAGCGTCATTTCAGCACTTCCTGGGCCTTGCCTTTCTAAGTCGAGATGGCTTTCGATTAATAATTCGAATTCTGTTATTGTTTTATTTTTCATCGTATATCTCCTTTAGCTCTTTTTCCAGCAAATTCACCGCAATTTCAAAAGCGACGATTCGTCTTTTTGCAAGTGTAACCTGCGATTTATATCTATCAGGATTTTCCTTTGGCTCAAGTGTTTTAAGTGTTTCTGTTAGCTTGTGAATGGTTGAATCAATCTGCCGTTTGGCTTCGAACAGTTCTTCTTTCGAGTACACGCTCATTTTATTTCCTTTATTTTTTCAAGGTCGGCACTACACAAAGCCTCAAGGTTATCAAAAATCTTTTTAGCAGGCCATTCCCACCACTTTAATTCCAGCAGATAGCCAATGAGTTCATCCTCAAACCTTTTCTTAATAATTCTGATAGGATTGCCACCTGCAATATGATAAGCCGGTATATCTTTTGTAACTACTGAATTGGCAGCAACAATTGCTCCATCACCAATATGCACGCCGGGCATTACAGTGACATTTTGACCTATCCACACATCATTGCCAACAACAGTATCTCCTTTGAAAGGTAAATCCCCAAGTGTCGGAGTGGCCTTTTCCCAACCATGTCCCATGATATTAAATGGATAAGTAGTGACGCTGCACATTCTATGATTCGCACCGTTCATTATAAACTCGATACCTTTTGCTATAGCGCAGAATTTCCCAATGATGAGCTTATCACCTAAAAATTCATAGTGATGTGTAACGCGCTCCTCAAACCGTACCGGCCCATTGATATCATCATAATAGGTGTAATCACCGACGATAATATTTGGGCGTGTGATTACATTTTTAATATAGCATACGCTTTTTATTTTTTCATTCGGATAAATAGAATTTGGATCTGGTCCATATTGCATATATAATTCTCCTTATAGTTTCGGTCGTTCCTATGTAAATAGTCAGTCTCGGAGCCGACATTCAACCTGGCATAAAACCTCGACAATAGTAGAAAGTAATTTTAAATAGGCAGCCTTACTTTTTCTTGCGTTTAGGCTCAAAGACAAATTAAAATTTGTCAGTTATTTATATTCATTAGGAATAGGAATATTAAACCTCTCGCACAAAAGTCTTACATCATGAACATCATTTTCATCATACTCATATCCCAGGTGAAATAAAACTTGATTCTTAGCATCTATACACTTTACCACTTTATCTCCTATTTTCCCGATACCACTAAACACTTCTGGAGGATAAGCTTCTCCTTCAAAAACAAGGTATCCCTGTTCATCGAATTCAAATATATGAAGATCGATTATCCTACCTTTAGCGTCCTTCCAAACCGTGTGATCTGTAGTGGTATATGCTTCGATAACTTCAGAAAAGCCTTTTTCTTTTATTATTTCAAGAAATTTTTTGCTATTGCTTTTTTCCACAAACAAATCAATATCGTTGTGGACCCTTGTTTCCTCACCTAAGAGAGCATCAACTCCCCAGCCGCCATCTAACCAAATGGCAATCTCATTTTCTTCGGCATAAAAAATTATCTCAATGGCATCTTTTTCATTTACCATGCAACCCCTCCGTTCAAATTTAAATCTTTCGCTTCAATAAACACATTTTTAGTCAACATCAAACCTGACCACACAACCTCAAAAACCCCCGAAAAAACATCTAACCTGACCACTCATGACCCCTGACATCTAACTCGACCACTCGCAGGGCTATGACATCTAACCTGACCACTTGACTATCAAAACAGCCCCTTTGGACTTGTTTCCACGAAGCGATATTTTCATGTTTTTCGTTCAATGGGTTTTACGCCCATGTGTGCTGAAAGCCTTGATATTTAAGGCTTTTTCACACACTCACTCTTTCGCCCTTGACATCAATACGACCGTCTCAACGTGGTTTGTTTGTGGGAAGAGATCAACAGGCACTACCTGAGCAATTGTGTACTTCTTTGTGAGCTGCTCAAGGTCGCGTGCGAGCGTTGATGGGTTGCAAGAAACGTATGCAATTTTTTGGAGCCCCTTAAGATTAAGAAGTGCATCAACGACCGCCTTATCGAGTCCGCTGCGGGGAGGGTCTACAACGAGCGCATCAATATGCTTAAAATGTGCAATTTCGCGTGCTGCATCGCCACCAATAACCTCTGCATAAAGATCATTTCGCTCAAGATTCTTGCGCAAATCTCGTACCGCTGGGCCATAAGACTCAACGGCTGCTACGCTTTCTGCACGAGCCGCAAGAGGCAAGGTAAATGTTCCTGCACCCGCGTAAAGGTCTACAACGAAATCAGTCCCATTTACATCAAGGAAATCTAATACGGTTTCAACGAGTACTTCAGCGCCTCGAGAATTGACTTGCCAAAAACTTGGTGCTGAGAGGTGATAGGTAAACCCATTGAGTTTTTCTTCTATGCCACCTTTGCCGTGGAGCACCTCAACTTTATGCACTTTACGCTCTGCCGCGTTGCCTTTGAGAAGTACCCGTACGATGCTGGTTGCTTTTGGCAAAGCCTGTCGGATAATTTTTACGGCTTGCGCACGAGGGAAAGGTCCAGGAGGCGTGTACAGAGCAACTTCGCAATCACTCGTGTTTGTTGCTGCACGTATACCAATCCGCAGGAGAGGCGCATAGTTTTTGTTCTGTAGTAAGAAGCGCAAAGAACCTCGTAAGGCCTTTGGCGCCTTTTCAAATTTTTTAGCAAAAAGAGGACATGACTCATTTTTTATTAGTTGGTCGCTTTTTCGCTTATTAAAACCAATTTCAAGCGATGATCCTACTTCATGTGCGGCGAGTTCAATCTTATTTCGATAGTTGTACTCATGTTTTGATGCCACACAGGCAGAAACGAGTTCGTCTGCGTGCTCAATTTTTCCGATACGCGCGAGTGCGTCTACGACGCTTTGACGTTTTGCCTTAAGTTGATAGTCATATGAGACATGCTGCCAATCGCAGCCCCCGCATTCTTCAAAATAGGTACAACGAGGAGCAACTCGAAGGGGAGACGGTTCAATGATGTTGGCGATGAAGCCACGAGCAAATCGATCTTGCTCTTTGGTAATCTCAATTTCGACTTTATCGCCCGGGCAACCTAGTGGCACGAATACGGTTTTTCCGTTGTTGAGGTGCCCAACTGCATCGGCATCAGTCCCCAAGCGCTCAATATCTATAATTTCAGTCTGCATGGCTCTCTTTCTTATTTTTTTGTTGTAACTAGTATACACACGCAAAGCGTTATGGTGACTGCTGCGCGTGGCATAAAGAGTATGCTTGGTCATTTCTGGGGAAATATTTTCTTTATAAGGAAAAAGAAGCTTTGTTTGCAAAATTTAATGCTATTATTCAACCGTAATATTGAGCAGGGAAAGGAGAAACCATGAGCATACCTAAGGTAGACGAGTCAGCATGTACAGCATGCGGCATTTGCGCGGATGATTGTCCAAACGGCTGCTATGACATTGAAGATGTAGCTAAGCTTAATCGCCCAGAGGATTGCACCGAGTGCGGCATTTGCGTTGATGATTGCCCCAATGGCGCCATTTCAATGGACTAAAGTTTTTCATAAGAAAAAAGCCCGCGGAAAGCGGGCTTTTTTTATGTGTCATTGTATCAAGCAAGATTTATGATTGTGGGACAAGAATGTGTATGCCCGCTGGGATGGTTTGGAATTCAAACTTCTCCGCCGTGAAAATTTCGCCATCGCGCTGGGCGACAAGCGGTCCGCCATTTGTTGAGCGTAGAGTTAAATGGTCAAAATTCTGAGCATGGTAGGCTTTTATTTTTTCATGCTTTTTTGCTGCGAGTGCAGGCAAATATGAAAGTGTTTGAGCAACGCTCACTTTATCAACAAGCACAACCGACAGTTGCCCATCAGTTGGATTGGCACTTGGATTGATGGCAATACCACTTCCGTAGGTTTGTCCGTTGGTAACAGCGCACAATAAGATATTTTGGTTTGTTGGTTCGCCGTCGTCAATCGAAATTTCAACTTGAATTGAGCGTAAGTTGTGAAGTATGACATGAAGGAGCGCCGACGCGTAAAGGGGCGTACCAGACAGTTTTCGGGTGGCTTTGAGCTCGTTGGTTTTAGCGACAACGAGCGCATCAATTCCTACAGAGCAGCTGTTTAAAAAGTAGGTATTGTTGCAGGTGCCAAGGTCGAATGATTTTGGTACACCAGTGAGTATGGTGGTGATGGCCTCAGCTATATCAAGAGGTATTCCTGCCATGCGGCAGGAGTCGTTTCCGGAACCACTTGGAACGAGGGCAAGATTAGGGCGTTTATCTGAGTCGATAGTCATGAGCCCATTGACAACCTCGTGTACTGTTCCGTCTCCACCAATAACGATGACAGTTTCATAACCAGCAGCATTGCGCGCAAGCTCAACAGCGTGAGCAGGGCGAGAGGTTGTCATGTAATCAACTGATTCGTTGCGTAATATTTCTTGAACCGCCGCTACCATTTTTTGCGAGTTTCCGCTATTGGCGCTCGGGTTGATGATGACTAGCTTTTTCTTATGAGTTTCCATACATTTCCTTTGAACTTTAATCTCCTTAATAGTATCGGGAAAAGAGTGGCATGCCTATAGTTACTTCTTATTGCGCGAGCACCCGCTTGATTGCTTTACTTTTTTATGAATAAGGAGAAGAGCAACACCTATAAAAATGCTTCCGCCGAGGATATTTCCAATTGTTACGGGCACGAGATTATGGGCCATACCAGAGAGTGAGAGGCTTTGAAGCTGATCTCCCGTTATGCCATAAATCTCTTCTGCCTTTTGGACATAGACGGGATTGAGCTTTGCGAGAAGGCCCGCAGGAATGTAATACATATTGGCGACGCAATGCTCAAACCCAGAAAGAGCGAATGCGAAAATGGGGAAGAAGATTGCAAGTATTTTTCCCGCGACGTCTTTAGCAGAAATTGCCATCAAAACGGCTGCACATACGATGATGTTACAAAGAATTGAACTAAAGAATGCGGTTGAGAAATCCAGATTAGCCTTAGTAAACGCAATTTTTATTGTGTACGCGCCCAAAGCACCACTCGTGTAATTCCACTGACCGCTCAAACTCACGAGCAGCGCGATGATGCCTGCTCCAGCAAGATTTGATAAGAATACGACCGCAAGATTTCGAGCATATTGCGTCCAGGTAATGTGCTTCTGGAGCACGGCATTAAGAATCATAGTGTTACCCGTAAAAAGTTCGCCACCAACAAGCACGATCATCATAAGTCCAACGGGAAATATTGCGCCCGTAAGAGTTCTCGCTAAGCCGACATTGCTGATGTCGTGTGAGGCTAACGAAGAAGCTTGAGCACCTATGGCAATAAACATGCCCGCAAGGATGCCGAGGAGAATCATTTTGAGAAGTGGGAGTTCTGCTTTAACTTTGCAAGCCTCAATGTTGGCTTCGAGTACCTCTGGTGGATTGTTGAAGTTATTGCTCATAGACTTCTCCATTTCACTAGAATGAACGGGGCCATAATCATACGGGACGCCTACGAGCAAGGCTACAAGGACGAACATAAATTCGATAAAGTGTCGATAATTCTCACTAGTCGGCGCATTGGGCAGAGGATCACATGAACTGTACGCATGATTACTCGTTTTGCTTGGTCAACGAGGGGTCAAAATCAGCTTTCTGTCTTCGGCAAAGGCGTGGACATCATATCCCAAACCTAT
>OBID01000183.1_pt1 | contig 27578 bp, 23 predicted proteins | sample 1519781 | NCBI WGS metagenome assembly OBID01 (sample SAMEA3991478, study PRJEB22521) | metagenome | biome: anthropogenic terrestrial biome; feature: sewage plant; material: sludge | place: Sweden | collected 2012-09-26 | reverse complement strand
GGGCGAAAGTTGGGATGGGTATCTCCACTTTTGATTCATTGCTGGCTCTTAAAGCACCCGAGAGTTTGAGTTGGCAAGTAGAAGCTTATCCAAATGAAACTCATTTTTCTGCAATTTGGAAGGGACTTTATGATGGCTTAAAATTTACCTATGTGAAGTCCCAAACTGATGATACTTTGTTAAACAGGGCCGATGCCACCTGGAAATTTAGATCAGAAAATGGAAATTACATTTCATTTTCTACATTAGATGCATTTCTGAAATCTCAAATGGATTCAATTGGAATACCAGGCTTGTCATTTGCCTTGATCAACGATGGACAAATAGTATATCATAGAACTTTGGGGGTAACAAATGTCGAAAACGGTCAACGAGTATCTTATGGAACCGTCTTTGATGCCGCTTCCATGACAAAAACACCATTTGCATTTTTAGTGTTGAGATTGGTTGAAAAAGGGATTTTGGAACTGGATAAACCACTTTTTACTTATTTGCCTAATCCAGATATAGCCTATGACAAAAGATACAAATTAATTACCGCTCGGATGGTTCTTAGCCATACCTCGGGATTTCCGAATTGGAGACGATTCAACAAAGATGGAAAATTGGATATCAAGTTTACTCCAGGAACTCAATTTCAATATTCAGGTGAAGGATATGAATATTTAGCTAATGTTATTGCACACTTAATTAACATCGAAAAAAATGATCTTCAGGAATTATTCAATGAAGAAATTGCAAAACCATTAGGAATGGATAAAACATATTTCACCTGGAATAGCTGGCTTGAAGAACATCGGGCTACAGGTCATGTGGATGGAAAAGTGGCAGTGGGATACGGAATAAAACCCCAAAACCCTAATTTTTATGCTGCCTTTAGTATGCAAACTGAGGCAATGAACTACGCTAAGCTTTTGTTAGGCCTAATGGATGAAAAAGTATTAAAGAAAGAGACTTTCGAAGACATGCTTAAAGTTCAATACCCTAATGCTAGTCAATCTCCTAACGATCAATACGGGCTAGGAATAAGAACTAGACACTCTGAATTTGGTGACGAATTCTACCACGGAGGTTTTAACCTTAATTTTACAAGTGAATTTATGTTCAATAAAGAACAAAAGTTTGGATATGTCTTTTTTACCAACAGTAATAAGGCATCAAATCTTAATAAAAATTTATTGGAGTTTTTGGAATGGAATGGAATGATGAACAAAGAAAAAGGTGTTACTTCCCTGCGGCCCTTTCTTTGACTATTGCCAAGTCATTTTGAAAAAGTAGAGCCCCAAATCATATCACAAAGGATTGTATACTGAGGTTTTGAGTGAAGTCAAACTTGCATTTCATTCAATTTTTTTCAATTCACCTTTCTGACCGGTATTTAAAAACCACGCCTTGGTCACTTTGCCTTCGGTATCCACTTCAAACTCTATCTGCCTGTCAGTACCATCACCATAAAAGAATTTTGTTTCAGATTCGGGGATAAGTTCGATATTACCCGTGCCTGGACGAGTCCGGAAGAGTTTACCATTTTCGACGATAAACTCCAGGGTCATAAAAGCAAAATACTTGCCGGCATACCGATCGATCAAGCCCGGTGGTAAGGTCACTGACTGGTGCTCATAGGGCATGACCAGTTCTTCTCCGGCCAGGATGGATTCAATGGCTGCTCTTATATTTCCATTGCTGGTTTGATTATTGGATAATACGACGATCGTCTCCTTCATGTCACTTCTGCGCACCAGCATCGTAGCATAGCCGGGCCACCCCCCCGTATGGGACACTACCTTGCCAACCGTTGTGAAAGGTTGCACCCGTACCCCGAAACCGTAGAAGGTGGTGGAGTCGCCAGGTGTAATACGCACGAGGGGTGCCATCATCTCATTTATCGATTTACTTTTGACCAGGGTATTGGAATCCAGCGCACGATCCCAGATCAATAAATCACCGGTGGTGGAATTGACACACCCGTCGCCAACTATACCATCCAGATAGTATACTTCATCATATGCTGCCAGACTATCCGGCAGCGTATACCGATGCAAACTATCTGAATAGACATAACCCAGGGCATAATTGTCTGGAATCACGCGGGCAGATCGCCTCGAATTATACACGAAGGTATGGTTCATGCCCAGCGGCTTAAAAATATTTTGGCTCATAAAATCATTGTAACGCATACCGGATACTTTTTCAATGATGAGGGCCAATAAGGCGTAACCGGTATTGCTGTATCTCCATTGACTGCCTGGCTCAAAAAATAACGTATCCCGATGTGCAGCCAGCATGGTCAGGACATCCTTATTATAAGCTATTTGATGGTGATCCCAGAACTTCTCAAATTGGTCTTCATAAGCAGGCAATCCCGAAGTGTGGGTCAATAAATGCCGGATCGTGATTCCATCATAGGGAAAATCCGGGAGGAACATTTTTATGTCGTCGACCAGGTCCAGCAGACTCCGGTCCCGGCAGATCAGGATACCCAAGGCTGTAAATTGCTTTGACACGGAGGCCAGTTCGAAAACTGTATTCTCATTTAAGGTCCGCTGGGTATTAAAGTCGGCATAGCCAAAAGACGCCTGATAGATCGGGACTCCACCTTTGGCGATCAATACATTTCCGTTAAAATGGTAATAATCGTGCTGACCTTTAAAAAACTGGCTGAGTAAGGATTTTTGATCTTGCTGTGCACCCAACAGGATGGGCAGAAAGAGAAGAAGAAGAATTTTTTTCATTAGGAAAATATTGAACTTTTTAAATGGGCCTCAAAGATAAGGATTGTATTCCCACCGGGCATCTGTGTGTAATCCTATACGAACTATCAAACTGGAATACATTGATTTCAAAATGAGCTGGTAAGGTTAGAACATAAAAAATTGATTCAACTGAATAGAGACCTCTAAATATTTTCTATATTACCCTTGATTAAAACCCTTATTTAAAATTCCTTCTTATGCAATCCTCTCCTTACTGGCCTTTTGTGGTATTGTTCATTAGCATGGCCGCGGTGATCTACATGATTTCAAAACTGAAGATCCATGCCTTTATCGCGCTGATGGTAGCTGCCATGATCGTGGGTTTATTTTCATATCATATTGCTGCTATGGATGGAGTCAATCATCTCATCAAATCCATCGAGTTGCCCATGGTCGAATTTGGCAATACAGCCGGTAAGATCGCCTGGGTGATCGCACTTGCGTCAGTGATCGGTACAGCTATGTTGGAGTCCGGAGCTGCTGAAAGAATGGTCAATGCGATCATCTCTCTGCTAGGAGAAAAAAGAGCTCCTATCGCTTTATTGATCAGTGGATTTATTCTTTCAATTCCCATTTTTTTTGACACGGTATTTTTTCTAATGATTCCACTGGCTATCGCTTTGGTCAAAAAGACCGGCAAAGACTACCTCTTATATATCCTGGCGATCAGTGGCGGAGCCCTGGTCACCCACTGCCTCGTACCACCTACTCCAGGACCGCTGATCATGGCAGAAAACATGAAGATCGACCTGGGAGTCACGATTATGGCAGGTTTGGCCTTGGGTTTGATCCCGGCATGGGGAGTGTATAAGGTAGCACAGTATAGAAATAAAAAGTTTGTCTTACCGCTGCGGGTAGCCGGTGATCAAAGTTCCGTCACTACTGCTGTGCCCAGCTTGTTTTATTCAATCATCCCAGTCATGCTGCCCTTGGTATTGATCAGTATGTCCTCTGTTGCCGATATCCTGATGCAGGGAACCAAGCCAAACTGGATTTCCTTTTTGGGGAATAAAAATGTGGCTATGACGATCGGTACAGCAATGGCGCTATGGGTCTGGGCCAAACAAAAAAATTATTCAGGATCTCAACTTTGGGACGCCTGCGCCAAACCGCTGGAGATCGCCGGTATCATCATCCTCATCACTTCTGCTGGTGGTGCTTTCGGAGCCATGCTGGGACACAGTGGCATCGGAGCAGCTATCAAAGAGCTCACCAGCCATTTCAGCATCCACTACGTATTATTAGCCTGGCTCATCGCAGCGATCATGAAGGTAGCGCAGGGATCCAGCACAGTAGCGATGATCACTACCTCGAGTATCATGTACGCATTGATCCAAAGTGGCGATGCTTTGGCCTACCATCCTGTATACATCTTGATGGCGATAGGATTTGGTAGTTTGTTCGTGCCGTGGATGAATGACAGTGGATTTTGGGTGGTATCCAGGATGTCTGGTATGACTCCAGATGAAGCATTGAAAAACTTTAGTGTGACAGTGGGCAGTTTGGCTGTGATGGGATTGGTAGAGATACTGATCTTATCCACGGTTTTGCCTTTTGCTTAGACTCCTTTCACAGAGTCGATAATATTGCTACTCATAAGTTATGAGATTTTGTTTAATCTTTCTGTTTCTCATACGTAGAGAAATTGAGACTAATAAACTTTTTAAGGTGATGAATATAATTTTAATTCAATCGCTCTTGCTCTGCTAGTGAACTAGCCTTTTGTACTGGAGGTTTGGCAGAAAGAGAAATATTAAAATTATTAAATTTCCATTCATCTATATATTCCAGATCACCGATTGAGGCTGCACTGATCATACTGTTTGTAAAATTAAAATTGGATAAAGTAGACTGTTGTAATCCTGTCACTTCAAATACTTTTTTAGAGTTGGTAGCCTGGAGATTAGATACGAATATATTTTTTGCTGCAGGAATTCCTTTTGATTCCGGTTCTACTTTATGCAGCATGACTTTCCACAGCTCAGGGATAGAATCATAAATATATCCATCAGGAAGCAGAGAATAACTGAAAGCCGGATACCAGTTGAGATTAAACTGAAACACATTGATAGTGGAATCGAGTTCTGAGTTTTGAAAATATATATTCTCCAAAGTACCTCCCCGGGTAGTCGCTGATTTGATACGAAGACCATTGTCCGTATGTCTGGCCGACAAATCTGTAGCGAGGATATTTCTGATACCACCTGCGGTTTCACTACCCAGGGTCACCAGACCTGCTCCTCTTCTGGCTATGCATTTACGGATCACCACATACTCTGTGGGTCTGTTGACCCGCAAGCCGTCCCAATCTCTTCCAGCTTTTAAACAAAAATTGTCATCATTGCAGTCAATATCACAGTTTTGGATCAATACCCAACTGGATGAATCCACATCAATGCCGTCTGTCGAAGGTCCACTACCATCTTCATTGTTTTTGATCACCAAACCATCGACAGTCAGGTGATGGGAATACAATAACTGGACTGTCCAGAATCCTGCATTTTTAAAGGTCAGTCCTTTGAGCGTCACATCCGAAGCGTTTTGTACCAACAGTGTTCTCACCCGTTTGGCATCATAATCCACAATCCATCTTAGTCCCTTTGCTACGTACTCTTCACGCATCTTCCAGTACTTGTTCCAGCAAAATTTGCCTCTGGCATTGACAATTCCTTCGCCGGTGACTGCGACATTCTGAGCGTCTATTACATTGATCAAGGCTGCAGGCCAGGTAGTTTCTATCCCTGCTATTCTGGTTTTTATCTCCGGATAGTCATCAAAATCCTGAGACCCCAGTAGGAGCACCTCTCTGTCTATCCTGAGATGCACATTTGACTTTATAAATATCGAGCCGGTGACATATACTCCGGGTGAAAATGTCACTATGCCTCCTCCTGCGAGCGCGCATGCATCGATGGCATCCTGTATATCTTTAGTCACTGTTTTGGAGGAATCACCAGATGCTTTGACTAAAAATGTTTTTTCAGTTTTGGGAAATCGTTGAGCACCTACTTTTATTGCCCAATCCAATTCCTTTGTTTGATCACATGCCTGGATCATAATAAATATAGAAAGTATTAAAATTATTCGTGTCAGCATATATGATATTTAAGCAGTAAGAATATTAAAAATCATTTAGGCAACCGTTTAAACTCTTCCTGGGTGATCATGAATACGGTACCATGCCGGGTCCCTCCGGGGAAACTCACTTTTTCTGATATATCGGTCCAGTGGATCAAGTCATTCGAAGTGACAGCGCCATATTTGTGCTCAGTATACTTATCAAAATACACTACCCAATCATCCCCAACTTTGATCGCGGAGGGTCCTTCCGCCCAATAATGACCAGTGATAGGTGATGATGCGAAGCTGTAATTTTTTGAAAGCTTATTACTTGTGGCTGTACGAATATTTTTTTGCGGCGGTGTCCTGGTCTCGTCTTTTAAAAACATGGTGTACTGTTTGCCGATTTTATGAATGGTAGCATCTATCACATTGAAGCCTCTGTCATACAATAATCTGGTTTTGCTGAATTTATTAAAATCTTTTGTGACTACGTAGTAAAGCCGATGATTGTATTTACTGTCTCCGGTTATATCTCCCTGGCTAAACCGACCGGGAATAGTAGTCGACCAGTAGATCATATATTGTTTTTTGCGCTCATCATAAGTGATCTCGGGTGCCCAACAGTTTCTGGCTGCCACTTCCTGTTCCATCACCGGTATATATTGTTGCTCACTCCAGTGGATAAGATCCGGAGAAGATGCATACCCGATGCCTTTAGCATTCCAGCTCACTGTCCACACCATATGAAACTTAAGGTCTGCTCCGCGGATGATGCAGGGGTCCCGCATGAGTTGGTCTTTGCTGATGACCGGGGTCAAAAATGAACTGTCCTGTTTTAGTGCAGTGTACGTATATCCATCATGACTATATGCCAGATGAAGTCCATCCTGCCCATTGTCTTTAAAATAAGAGAACATATATATTGGCTGCTGAGCCTGGCTGCTGACTCCACCCAGTATACATAAAATGGTTATCGTAAAGTTTTTCACCCTCATTTATTTTCAGTCAAGGCTTAGTTTTGAATCGATTCGGTCAGTATGCCCACGCAGGTTTGTATGCCTTCCAGAAAATTGCCCACACGAATGTTTTCATCCGGACTATGGATATTATTGTCGGGGTTGGGTATGCGTACTGACACAGCCGGCAGATCAAGGGTGGTGATAAACGGGGAGATCGGTTGCGAACCTCCGGTGGTACGCATTCTCACTGGTTTTTTTCCAAAGGTCCTGGTCAGGGCACCGGTGAGCCATATATCAATGGGGGAATTATATGGGGTTCGATATGCTTTGTATCCAACTTTAGATTTGAAGGAAATGAGTTTGTCATATTTAGCTCTTTCTTCTACCGTAGGAAGTCCATCGACAAAGTGATATCCCAGGTCAACAATATATTTTCTGATCAACTCTATCATATGATCAGCATCAGACTCTGGCACCAACCTGATATCGAGCTCAGCTAATGCTTCCGATGGTATGATCGTGCGGGACTCATCGCCTACCCAGGCTGCCTGAAGACCTCTGACATTTAAAGTGGGATATGCCAGTGCCTCCTGGTAGGTGCCCCCTATTTTCTCAGGACTGGATATGCCCAGTTCTGCCACGATTTCATGTTGATCTTCCGGGACATCATTCATGATCGTTTTATCAGATTCACTCAGGGTGATACCATCATAATATCCGGGTATGGTGACCCGACCATCTTCATCTTTCATGCCTGCCAGTATCCTCGACAATCCAAATACCGGGTTAGGAGCATAATTGCCGTATTGACCACTGTGCAGGGGGACGAATCCGCCAAATACTTTTAAAGAAACAGTAGCTATACCCCGGGCACCAAACATGAGAGTAGGCTCATTGGACAGATGTCGGGTGCCATCCATGACTACCAGCATATCGGCAGTAAGTTTTTCTTTGAATTGCATGACTACCTTTGGCAACTGAGGTGAACTCATCTCTTCCTGAAAGTCCATGATCACCTTGATATTAAAATCAGGTTTGATCATTTGTTCATTCATGATATCCAGGGCTGCCATAAAAGTCATCGCAGGTCCCTTGGAATCTGAGGATGATCTGGCAAATATTTTCCAGGTGGGATTGATCTCTTTGGCCAATAAATTCCAATCGATGATATGCCACAGGCCATCTGCATTCGATTCTTTTAATACTGCCTGGAATGGATCCGGCTGTGACCACTTGGCAGGATCGACAGGCTGACCATCGATCTGTAAATAAAATAATACTGTCTTCTTATTGCCGGCAAAGTTGCGCTGCGCCAGGACAAATGGAACTCCACCACTTTCAATGACTTCGGTGCTAAATTTTCTTTTATTGAATGCCTTGACACACCACTGGAGATTAGTCTGGATCTGATCCGGATAGTGACCATCATTGTGCAGGCTCAAAAATTCTCTGTATTCAGGAATGATCTTGTGAAATTGTACTCTGGAAAGTTGTTCTATTTTTTGTTTGGTGAAGGTCTGTGCAGAGGTTGGAGAATAAATGGCATTACTAACCATGCCTAGTAATAAAAAATAAATGTATCGATTCATTTCAATTAGGTGTATTATTGGGTAAAAGATAAAAGTATCGTTTATTATCCATTTCTATTTTGTTCACCCTATCCCAGCTGATGCCTGCAACTGTACAATAGAGATTATTAATTGCTTTTTTCTATTTCTACTGCATATACATTGGTCGTACCTTCAAAATTGGCTCTGAAGATTACCTGTTTTTCATCAGGACTAAAATGCACTTTAGGTTCTAAACTGTACCGATGGTGTTTCATAAATAATAAGCTTTAGCAGGCATTAGATTTAAACAATTCTTTTTCCTGGTCACTGGATTTGGCTCCAGCCAGCAAGGTCCCATCAGCGTTGATACAAGTGATATTTGCTTTAAAATCATCCGGGAAAACATAGATCAGTGGTTCTTTTTTTGTATATATATTGACACTAAACACAGAATCCATCACCTGATAAAAAACCTCTATTCTCACCGTCGAAACAATCTCTCCATTCATCGCAGCCGCATGATGCGTGAGTTGTTCGATCTGAAGGGTCGATAGATCCACGAGATACAATTGTTTGTCCTTACCATTGATATTAGAAGTCTCCTGTTTGGCTGCTTTGTCAGCCTCAGGTTGTGGGGCCATATTGTAAAAAACCATTTTATTATCTACAAATGGATTGTTGTGAAAATAAAAACCCATATTGTCACCGGGCTGCCCGGTCAGCCTGATTATTTTGTGGTGCGTTTCCTGGTCTATCCATTCGTTTGGCATGTTATGGCCACCTGTCTCCAGGATTGGCTGGGCGGCAATCCTTCCTGTCGAAAGAAAAACTATTAGATGATATAAAACGTATTTTTTATTCCACATAAAATCAATGCTTAGTACCTTTAAGTTAATTCAATTTCAATAAGGAAACTCCTTGTCTTGGTAAAGTAATTTTTATTTGCACCTTGCCTTTAGGGGTCTTAAGTTTATATGGATTTCCTATAGCGCTCAGCATGCCTGCTTTTTCCAGCAAAGCGATCTGGTCGGGACTCGGATTTTGTGGCGAACCCATTTTCTTCCACACTTCATACGAGTTGCAATGCTCCTGATCTATTCGATATTCTGTCAGGGTCACAGATCTTCTTCGCAGTCCATCTACATTGATCATTATTTCTTCCGGAGCTTGCAATTTGTCTGCATCGTGATAGTTCCAGACCATGATGGTAGTAGATTTTTTATATTTCGCAGCGAGCCCTCCTATATCCGGTAGAGCTCGTGCACTGGAATCAACAAATGTTTTGAGATCTAACATACGATTGCCGACTACCTGTACCCGTTTTCCTTTCATCATGCCAAACATCCTGAATACATTGAGCACCGGCTTATCGACTCCATTGGTAGCCAGATCGCGGAATCCTGCAAACCAGGGTTGGTTTTCAAATTCAAAAGACCAGGAGACAGCTCCGATCAGGTTGACTTTGTATTGATCTGCCAATAAAAATTTTCGTGCGAAGGAGGCTGCTGTATAACTGGAGTACATCGTCCCGTTGCGATAGGCATTTTCAGGATTGGTGCTCATCCCACAGGCGGCGCATCCTTCCGGATCTGATTCTCCGATGACCAGCGGGATGTTTTTTAAAGATGGAAATTCATTGACTGTATTCATCGCATCCCTGATGTTGCGCATCTGCGCCCCAACATTCATGACGACAGTTCCATCAATTACTTTTGGCTGACCTTTGGCATGAAACAACACCATATCGAGGGGTGAACCTTTTTGGCCAGTAGCATAATTGATACCCTGAAGACAATGCTCTATAAACGCATGGAGAAATTTTGACCCACCTCCGGTGATATCACAGCCACCGATTCGTGCGGTCGGCAATGCTTTTTTCAAACCATCGGCTGCATAGTCATATGTTTTTAAAAATTCTTCCTGGGTTCCTTGCCAGTAACCAATGTTGGGTTCGTTCCACACTTCCCAATACCAGCTTTCAACTTCTTTTTTTCCATATCGTTCTACACAATGATGGACCCATTGGAAGATAAGCTCCCGCCATTTGTTATAATCATTTGGAGGATAAGCCCAACCGGTAAAAACCTCTTTGTAAGATATACCCGGCTTCCAATAATGACGATAAGGCTCCGGCTTGGAAGAAAGTGCCTCAGGCATAAACCCGATCTGTGCCAACGGTTTCATGCCCCGACCAATATAGGTATCAAAAATACTGTCTACGATGGTCCAGTTGTATACAGGCTTGCCTTGCTCGTCCTCCGTATAGGCATTGGTAGAGCCCCATTTTAAAGCAGCGATGCCATCGCCGGAAGTCAATAGATTGTGTGCACGTACATATACCGGAACCGGACTGAGGGCTGCGAGCTCGGATAATAATTTTTTTCCATCTTTCATATAAGTATAGTTGGGCTCATCGTATCCAAACCAGGCCCAAATAGGGGTCATATCGCCGGTGACTTTATGTAGATCTATTTTCAAACTGGCAGTTTGAGCAGAGACGATATAGGAAAAGAACACATATAGGATAGTCGGAAATAATTTCATCCTTGCAATGTAAAAAGAAACTACGGTTTCATTTGGGTTGTAGCAGAAGTCAAATTTCGAGCGCAGCATGATTTGTTAGCTTTTGACTTCTTTGTGCATAGGCTTCATTAGGTTAAAGAAGTTCCCATCAACACAGCACAATGAGCATCCACTCCTCTACAAAACAGAAAAGTTTATATATTACTCTCCTAATAAAAATTTATGCACATTTTAATACTTGGTGGTGGTGGATTCCTGGGGCAAAAACTTGCCAAACAACTTATCACCAATCAGTCCATCACTGTAAATGGAGTGCCGGGCCAGATCACAAAAATCGAATTACTCGATAGATTTTGGCCGCAGCATAAAGTAGAAGATCCGATTCTCATCTATACTCAGGGTGATATCACGGACGAAGCTGTGGTACAGTACGCTTTAAATGCAAAGCCTCATGTCATCTTTCACCTGGCTGCCATCGTCAGCGGCGAAGCCGAAAAAAACTTCGATCTCGGTATGCAGGTCAATCTGCTCGCCAATCTGCGACTATTAGAGATGATCCGTGCCTTGGGAACACGACCGGTCGTGGTTTTTGCGAGTACCTGTGCGGCATTTGGTGGAGAGGTATCCAGGGTGATCGATGATTTTACGGCTCCTGCCCCGCAAAGCTCGTATGGAACACAAAAAGTCATGACCGAACTCTTGATTAATGATTACAGTCGTAAAGGTTTTTTTCATGGAAGGGTTCTACGCCTGCCTACTATAGTCGTGCGTCCCGGCAAAGCCAACGCAGCCACTTCCTCCTTTGTCAGCTCCATCATCCGGGAACCGCTCCAGGGACTAGCCGCTAACTGCCCTGTATCCGAAGATGTAAATGTCTGGATACTTTCGCCCCGCGCAGTCACTTATAATTTTATTCACGCAGCCGGACTGACCAACGCACAACTGGGCACTAAAAGAATCATCAACCTCCCCGGCAATACGATACAAATAAAAGATATGGTCACTGCCCTGGATGACATCGCCGGATCGCCTGTGAGTCAATGGATCGATTGGACTCCTGATGCATTTATACAAAGTATAGTCCTCACCTGGCCACCTTTTTTTAAAACGGCGTGGGCTGATCATTTGGGATTTATCAAAGATGAATCTATACAGGATATCATCAAAGGGTTTATAGAAGATGAATTGTGTGGAAGGGTAATAAGCCGGTGATTTTAGTCTACGGTGGTGTATTCGGGTTCTTCTTTTATTTCAAAACCTGTCTCCACTATTATGTGGGTATCCTCTGCTTTGACAAGTTTAAGTTTTTCAAAAAAATCTCTTTCTTTTATTTCAAGAAGTGCGCCTGGTGGCAGCTGGCCGAGTGCCAGATCTTCTATACTCACCCGGATCAATCGCTTGCATTTATGCCTGATCGCTGTAATCATTTTGCGTACCTGGTGATACTTGCCTTCCGTAAGGGTGATCAAGATCCAGGTATACGGTGGGTAGGCAGTCAGCCTGTCTTCTAAGGTATATAACTTCTCCGGGTTATCTACGATATTGACCTGGCAAGGTGGTGTTGTATAAAATTGCCCGGCTTTTATTTTAATGGCTACTCCTGTTCTCAAAGCCTCCAGGTTTTCTATCGAAAGCTGATGATTGACCTGTACTAGATAGGTCCTTTGGTGTGGAGTCTGACTTTGGAACAATAAGCGGGTTACTTTTTTGTTGGTAGTCAGGATCAGCAAACCTTCTGAGTCTTTGTCCAGCCTGCCGATCGCATGTATGTCTTGCGGAAAATCAATATCCAGGTCCGCCAGGCATCTTACCTCATGAGATACTATGAATTGAGAGACCATATCAAAGGGCTTGTGTAGGATAAAATATCGGTGGGGAGAGCTAGTCATATTTATCGGCGGGAAATTTAGCTGAATTCGTTGAGAATGTATTTTTTAAGTATAATTACAAAGTAAATGCTCAGATTTTCGGACATTATTTTCAGTCAAAGTTTAAGATCAGGCTGAGTACGCTTATAAAAATTAATTCATTATCTTATGATGAAAGTGGGTGTTTTGCTTTTTGAAAATTTTGAAACGCTGGATGTTTTTGGCCCTGTGGAAATACTCGGACGGCTTACAGAAGAGTATCAGATATATTATTACTCGCTGGTTGGTGGGCTGGTCACCAATCAGCATGGGATCAAAATCATGTCAGAGCGTTTGTTAGATGGAGCCTCGGCGCTTGATATTTTTCTCCTTCCCGGAGGGCCGGGCACCAGGGTAGAAGTACATAATCGTGAGTTGATATCAGCCATCCAACGCCAATCTCAGATATCAAAGTATGTGCTGACTGTATGCACCGGAAGCGCCTTACTCGCTATGACCGGGCTATTGGATCATAAGAAAGCGACTACCAACAAAAGAGCTTATGATTGGGTAATATCTCTTAATAAAGAAGTCGAGTGGGTCAAACAAGCGAGATGGGTCGTGGATGATAAATATTATACCTCATCAGGAGTGAGTGCCGGCATGGATATGACTCTGGGGTTCTTAAGTGATCGGCATGGAATAGAGTTTGCCAGAAAGGTTGCTTTTCAGATAGAGTACACCTGGACGGAAGACCGTAGTTACGATCCTTTTTGCAATCAATAAATATGATCTTTAGGAAAAATGTGTACTGTGGCTATCATTGACTATGCCTGTTTGAATTGTTCAAATGAATCAGGTTGTAAAGGATTGTCTTAGGTGGCAAATAACTGACTGATGTCCTGAAAAGATTTGAACTCAAGGGCATTGCCCGAAGGATCTAAAAAAAACATAGTAGCTTGCTCACCGGGCATCCCTTTGAATCGAATATAGGGCTCGATGATAAATTTTATCTGATGGTCCCTCAGTCTTTTTTCTAATACATGCCAGTCATCCCAGTCTAAAACCACCCCAAAATGTGGAACGGGCACATCGTGACCATCTACCGGATTAAAATGATGTTTTGCTTCCTCAGTTGGCCTTGGCTTCAGATGGATCACAAACTGATGCCCATATAAGTCAAAATCTGTCCAGTTCGTATCACTCCTTCCTTCACCACAGCCCAGTACTTCACGATAAAATTTTCTGGATTCTTCCAGGTCATATACGGGTACCGCTACATGGAAAGGAGTTAATTTTTTCATGTTTGATTTGTTTTTATAATGGATGGCTGGTGATGGGTTGAGGGTTGAAAATTACAAATTATTTAAGTGAAATTTGTCACAAAATGTATAGCCCTTGATCCATTCCGATAGATAGAAGTGATATTTCCAACCAAGTGTGCAGGGGTCATAAAAAATAAGTTTGGAGCAGCTACGCTGTAAGAGTTGACTGGAGTGTTGTAGTCCAGATAGGTAGTATGATTCACCTCAGGACGATATGCAGCATGCCTTACCAGGTATGGGCTTTTATTCAACTTTAAATAATTTAATAGTGTAATCCAATAAATCAATATTTCCCGGCTTACCATGTCCAGGTATAATTACTTTAGCTTTTTCGTATTTGGATTTAACAGCCTGTACTGTATTTGACCAGTCCATTACATTAGCATCTCCTAGATATCCTTTACTTGCACCTAATTCCTTAATTAAACAACCACCAAATAGCACTTTTTCATCTGGAAAATAGGATACAATGTTATCAATGGTATGTCCTTCTCCAAAGTATTCATTGACTACTTTTTTATCTCCAACAATGAGCTCTAAAGATTTTTCAAATCCTATTTGTGGAATCTGTACACTGTCTGCATGTGCCAATTCTATTGTTTTAAATGAAGCGTAGGAGGGAATTTGCCTTGCATGAAATTCACGTAGACCACCTAAACAGTCAGCATGAAAATGTGTAACAACAATACCTATTACTTTACATTTTAAAGTATTTTCTACCCAATCGATTAATTCTTTGGAATCGGTATCATTTGTAGGCGTGTCAAAAATTAATGCTTCGCTGCCATCCATTACGATCATTCCATTACAATTTACTTTACCAAAATCTTCTGTGGAGAGATAGGATATATGCCTATACGTGCGGTTCGTAAGTTTTTCTACTTTCAGGTTATTGCTTTCGTACATGGAGATATATTTTTGAGTCTTACAACTTAGAATTCCTAAAAGCAGGATGGAAATAATAGGCGTGGTTAAACTCAATTTCATGGTTTTATTGGGATATGCTGTGAGTGGTTCGGATCTTTTATCGATGTCGTTGGTTTCCTGTCTTTTCAACAAGTAGCTTCCAGTTCTATTATTAGGTAATTCATTCATTTATGATTTAAAATTTATAATAATCCCACCTATTATTTAAGTATTTGTGACCGCTTTCCCCACCTCAATATCCCGCCAATGCAAACAACGCCTTCCAAACTCTATTTCCATATCTCGTCACTTGTAGCACCGGCACCCTGACACTGCCAAACGATCTAAACATACGCTCCGGCCCTTCCAACATACTTCCTTCAAAATCAAAAGTCTCATGTTGATCGATGTGCTCCAGGATACAAGTCCACAGGATACCATGGATACTTCCTCCAGGATCCAGATGGTGATCACGACCAAGTACCAGGTTGTAGACCTTGTCCTCATCTTTGACCATAAACATACAGGCCACCGGTGTATCATCGTTGGTCAGCCTGGCAAGGTAGATATCACCGGCATGATGTGCTTTGACTGCTGCATACAATCTTTGAAACTGGACAAGGCTATACGGAGTCTGCAGCCCCTGTTTATTAAAAGTCTTGCTGACTAAATCATAGGCTATCCGGGTATCATCACTTTTGGTGACGGTCACTAACTTCAGCGTTTTGAGAAGTTGGGTCCTGGCCGAGCCTTCCATCTGCTCCCAGAGGGCTTGCTCTGTCTGGCGCAGCGATAGATGATAGGTGTATCTCCAGTCCAGGCGATAGCCCTTCCAAAAAAATGGAAGCCCATAAGTAAGGTCCGGGAAAAATTTTTGTTGTAAATAGGGGGTATGGGGCAATTGGCTGATCAATTGATCCAGGACCGACTTTTCAAAATCATACCTCGAGTTGAGTTTTTGCCCGTAGGGGTATTGCAGATGGATACCCATATAAGGTGTCAGAAAGGGCATCCCTGTGACGCGAATACCACGCTTGACAAACTGATAGTGCGGTAAGGCACCGATGATCTTCTGTTCTTTATTATAAGCCAGGCAGGCATCCCAGTGGTCTGGCATACAGACCGCATCAAGCCACCATGGCCTTAGAAATATAGGCAGTGAGTCTTCTTTATCAGCACTCCACGATCGATATGCATCTTGATAAGCCAATTGGATTATTGCCTGTTAAGCGATAGAGGTTTTATTTTTTTTCCAGAGGATATAACAACCGACTACTCCGGTCAGGAACACCAGTAAACTGATGATTTCTGCCTGGGTCATAGAAAGACTACCGATATGGATCTTTTCATTGACACGTATTTTTTCAATAAAAAACCGCTCGACTCCATTAAATATACAATAGATGAAGAACAGCATACCGGCGATTTTGACCCTTTTGCGAATAGCCCAAAGGATGCCAAATATCGCTAATCCCATCAGGGCCTCCCACAATGGAGTAGGGTATACCGGCTCGGGAAGTTGCATACAATGTCGATAAGTACAATCTGCGATCTGCACCCCATCATTGAGGATATTGTGAGGATAAGTATAGGCCCACCAACTATCAGGTAGAAAGAACCAGCCTGGTTTGGGCAGGTGGTTGACAACACCCCAATCACCATCACCAGACAATTGACATCCAATACGGCCCACCGCATAGCCCAGGATCAAAGCAGGCGCCACAATATCCATAACATGTATTGGTTTGAGCCCCTTTTTCCTGACATAAATATAAACGGTGATGAAAGCAACGATCAGGCCTCCATAGATAGCTAGTCCACTACCGGAGAAAAATGCTTTCACCGGATCACGCATAAATGAACTCCAGGTCTGCTCTCCTTCAAACAATGCGAAAATCTTTGCGCCCAGTATCCCTGAGATGGCAGATACGACGGTAATGTCAGGCACCAATTGATAGGGGTGAAACAACACCTCCTGAGGAGCAGCATTGGTTTTTTTTACTTTGAGATAATCCCAATATTTTATTGCACCAAAGACCAAAGCGCCGATGATGCCGCCGATCAAATTACCTTTAGTAGACAAAAGCACTGCTACAGCATCGCCTTTCATCGCATCGAGGTGCTGATAAGCATACACAGCTTTGAATCCGATCACAAACCCAAACAGGGCATTGATCAATATATCCACAGGTCTGGCAGCAGCAGCAGGGTCAATCCAGATTTTATGGGGAGTCAGGATACCTTCTTGTTCTTTGCGCTTAAACTCAAGATAAAGTATGTAGGCACTGGTCAAAAAAGCCAGCGTAAGAAATAATCCAAAGGTTTTGACTATTGAGGAGGCACCATCAGGAGCTGAGCCAAATAGGAATTGCAAAATATAAGACAGATCTGGAAACATGCAGCAGAGATTATTGTAAAGGTAAAAATAACCCAATTTGATAGATACTCCATAAGACTTATCGATCAGCGTATGGATTCGATTAGATAAAAATAGGGTATGGGTATACTATTTGTACTATAATTGCATTTATTAAAAGGATATGACTAAGATAACTGTACTATGGGTGACATTGATATTTGGGATACAGACCATCCTCGCTCAGGAAGTCAATTTGAAAACCTCGGTATCAAGCTCCATTTTTACAGACGAACAGTGGCCGGGTACCAGCACGCGTCGCCAGGGTTATAGCGTTGGTTTTGATGTGATTATTAAAGATGGGAGTTCAGTCATCATGCCGGGCTTGCATTTCCAAAAGACCAGCTTGTTTCCAGTGACAGTAGATTGGAAAAAACCATATCAGGAGTACACTGATTTCAAAACTATAAAAATGCCCCTGCAGCTAGGACTCTATGCCTTGACCAATAAGTATGCTCATATTTTGCTACATGGCGGCCTGGTGGCCCATTTTCTGCTGGGTATGGATGAGAATGACAAAGTCATCGAAGAAGATCTCAACGAAATCAGAGGTGGCGCCATCATAGGGGTGTCTGCAAGGATACTTTTTTTGACTGCCCATGCCTCCTATGAGTACGGGCTTACACCGGTTTTTGTCAAAAATGGCCCATCCGGCATTATTAATAAAAGTAAAGAGAATGCATTTGCAATAGGAGTAGGCGTTTTTTTCTAGATTTAACTTAGTTCTTCACATTCTTGAATACCAATAATCATTGAGCGCCTTCTGACTTTTTTAATCAACTTCCAGGCGAACTACATTAATTATTAAGTAACGGGAGCTTCCTTCAAATCAATTTTTCTGTTCAAAATCTTTCATTTCATATGCCATGCCTCTGCCGACCGTACTATTCTTGATATTCCTGACTTGTCCACCGCCTACCTGGTCGGTCTGATGGCCAAATGCTCCTCTTACATAGGTGAGTATATCCCCAATATTTGGATTTGTCAGATCAGGGACGCTGCGGTGCCCAGGCATGATGGAGGTATTCGTGCCATAGGGTTTACCATTGATCAATATCGGTCCTTTCAGTCCATCCAGGACCACCCTGATGAGTCGATCTTTGTCCCCCATGACCCAGTCAGAATTGACCAGGCTTGGTGCAAGGCCAGGGGTACCTGTCCCGTTTTTGCCATGGCAGATAGCACAGTGATGCGAAAACAATTCATATCCTCGTTTAAAAGACTGCATAGCCAGCGGATCCATTTTCAGAAGTTGATCCGGCAAGTTTTTCTTTTTTTCGACCATCTCCTCCAGGATCTTTTGATAACCCAGGGTATGTTTTAAATAAGCTGTTTCGTGTCCGCTAATGGTTTTTATAATGGCATCTTCTACCAGGGTGTCCCCGGGATATTTTTTCTCCAGACGAGCCAGCCAGGCCAGCCCTGGTTGCTCATGACTGACTAAAAGTTTTTTTATGATAGGCAATGCGGAGAGATAGTCTATTTTTTTACTACATAAAGAATCGATGGTGGGTATGGTATTTACAGCAACTGGCCTGTTTTGAATCAATTTGAGTAAGGTCAGGTTCACTCCGGCCAATTTCATTTCTGCAAGGCCATGAATCATCTGAAGGTTGAACAGTCCCAATCCATCCAAAGTCCATATGAAAGGCAGAAGGTTGTTTTCAGTAACGACGGTCACCAGGGTCTGCATTGCATTCATGACAGCAGTACCTGCTTTTCGCTGTATCAATAATTCACGGGCCCTGTCCCGGTAATAAGCTGCGGGGTTTATAAGCATCATAGACAAGGCTTCGTCGGATTTGTCTGATAAGGTCTCTATAGGCAACCGATCTCCCTGGTAACAAATTCTAAATATTCTGCCCAGTTCCTGCCGAGATTGTAGATCCCTGTACCCAATCTGTCTTTTGAGGTAGGAGGTAAGGTAATTTTTATGTTGGATGACCCCCCGATGCATGTCTACCAGGTAAATACATCCGTCAGGGCCATCAAACAAATCTACCGGTCTGAATCGTTCATCCCTGGACCTTAAAAATTCACGGTTCAGGTCTGCTGGAGTAGCATGAATAAATCCCTCCTCATCAGTAGAGATCTTGATCCTCTGAACCAGGTTAGCCGCTGGTTCGCAGACAAAATAATTTTGATCATATGCCGGAGGAAACTGATGATTGCGATATACCAATGCCCCGCAGGCAGCTGTCACTTCGGTGAGTTTACCGGTGGAGTCAAGCACTCCTTTGGAGTATGCTCTGTTGACACCGGGATTGATGCCTGAGGGATGCACCAGGTTGTCCGTCCGGGGCAGACCGATGATGCCTCTGCTGCTGGCTTCATAGTATGGATTTTCAGTCAACCAATCTGCCAGTCCGTCATCACACTGCAGGGCTGTACTATTATTGTTGTAATATAAACGCCCAAAATCATCTGAGGAGATACCCCACTGACCACGAAACTCGGTGTTAGAACTGATCCATTCGCCGGTGCTATCCTGTTTAAATCTTTTGGCAGATTTTGCGCTATAAATCCAATTATCAAGGTTCCAGTACAGGGCATTGGGTTTGTGTTCAATATCTCCTTCGGTCGCATACATAGAGTCGATGAGCGTACGCGCTGACATGGTACCATCAGCCAGAGGATACCACCAAAGGTTTGGAGGCTCCGCCAATAAGATTCCTTTGTCGAGTACCTTAAATGCACGAGCCAAAATCAGGCCATCTATTTTGACTTCTTTGGTTTCATAATATCCGTCATGGTCTTTATCACTCAGTTTCAGGAGCTGCCCGGAAGGGTTGTTTTCGTTGGAACCAAGGGTGTCAGTCATGTAGGAGGGCATCGTCAATAACCATAGGTGTCCATCATAATCAAAATGCGCCACGATGGGTGTTTCGATTAAAGGCTCGGCGGCTACCAGTTCAATTTTAAATCCGGGTTCGAGGTCAAATTCCTTCAGTGCCTCCTCAGGGCTCAGGATTTTTGAAGCAGGTGTCAAAGATGGGTCGATAGGATCGTCTTTCATATCTCCCGTAGGCCTGGAGCTGATGGGCTGGTCTTCACGACAACTGAACAGGATAAAAAGGGTAACTAGAATCGTAATTAAGCGCATAATTCTGTTTGAAGGCACAAATTAGATTAACCAATTTTTATGAGCGGATTTTTTGAAATAAATTTTCATTTTTATCCGATTTAATGATCTTATATACTTGATTTCGTCACTCTGGCATGTCATCGTATCTTTGCGTCCTTTATTATGAATATATCACTTAATTGGCTCAAAGAATTTTTGACTATACATCAATCACCTGCCGAGCTGGCAGAGACCTTGACCAATCTTGGCCTCGCCGTGGATGGGTATGCTGACTACGAGAGTATACCAGGAGGCTTGAAGGGAGTAGTAGTCGGTAAAATAATCGAATGTCATAAGCATCCCAATGCAGACCGTCTTTCCTTGACCAAAGTCGACATCGGAGCAGGTGACTTGTTACACATCGTCTGTGGTGCCCCAAATGTCGCTGCCGGCCAGACGGTGCTCGTCGCCACGATCGGCTGCACTTTGTATACCATCAAAGGGGACAAAATAGAGATCAAAAAGGGGAAAATCAGGGGAGAGGTATCAGAAGGCATGATTTGTGCATCAGATGAGCTCGGACTGGGAGAGGATCACAGCGGTATCATGGTATTAGAAGACCACTATTCCGCCGGCACACCGGCTAGTGATATATATAAGGTATACACGGACACTATTTTTGAAGTAGACCTCACACCCAATCGATCTGATGCCACCAGTCATATGGGCGTAGCCAAAGATCTGGCCGCTTATTATGCCATTCATCATCCTGATCAGGGAGGATGGATCGCGCGGCCTGACATCACCTTGGATGCTCCATCGGATACACGGGCTGCCACCATTGTGCTGGAAGATGAAAAAGCCTGCCCCCGATACACCGGCATCACGCTTACCGATGTGACCATCGCTGAGTCACCATCATGGCTCAAGGACAAACTCAAAGCGATAGGTGTAAGAGCCATCAACAATGTAGTCGATATCACCAATTATATACTGCACGGCTATGGACAACCACTGCATGCTTTTGATCTGGACCAGGTAGAAGCCGGTCAGGACCTGGCTCCGGTCATCCGGGTCAGGCGTCTACCTGCCGGTACCAGGTTTGTGACCCTGGATGGCATTGATCGAACCTTGCACCAGGATGACCTCATGATTTGTAATAGCCAGGCTCAACCTTTATGTATCGCTGGTGTATTTGGTGGCCTTCATTCGGGTATCACGGGAAAAACCAAAAACATTTTTTTAGAAAGCGCTCACTTCAATGCTTCCTCCATACGGCGCACCAGTATGCGACAAGTACTGCGGACAGATGCTGCTACACGGTATGAAAAAGGGACCGATCCTAATCTAACTGTACGGGCTATCCATGAAGCTGCACACCTGATCATGACGCTGGCTGGAGGCAAATTGGGCTCCCGGGTGATCGATCAGTACCCCCGGGTGGTGGAGCCGGCTGTGATCAATGTATCTCCTGACAAAGTGAGGGCAGTCATAGGCCAATCTATCTCGGATGAGCGCATTCTCCAAATACTCCACGCTCTCGAGATGCAACCAGAAATGATCGCTACTGATCAGATTAGAGTCAAAGTGCCTACCAATAAAGCAGATGTAAAGAGGGACATCGATGTGATCGAAGAGATCCTGAGGATCCATGGATTTAATAATGTACCTATGCCCGCCAAGATGGAGGTATCCTTTGCGATATCGTCTGAAGCCAGCAAAAAGCAACAATTGGTGGAAACCACGGCATCCTTGCTGTGTCATCAGGGATTTCATGAGATGATGGGGCTGTCCTTGATGGAATCGAGAGTGGTCACCGGCTCAGGCTTTGACACCAAAGACCTGGTATCTATCAATAATACCAGCAATGTGCACCTTGATGTCATGCGGCCAGATATGCTGCGCAGCGGCCTGAGTGCTTTGCAATACAATCAAAACCGGCAGCAATCCGACCTGAAACTGTTCGAGTTTGGCAAAACTTATCTATCCAGACCCAATGATTCCTGGCCATTTGCGGAGCAGGATTATTTGTCCATTTTTGTTTCAGGTGCGGTCAGCCCACCTCATTGGCAATTAAAAGAAAATAAAGAAGCCTTTTTCTACCTCAAGGGACTGGTAGACCAATTGTTACGATTATGGGGAGTGACCAAAGCACAATTTGAAGAAGTACCTCATCCTGATTTGGATCAGAGCCAGGAGGTCAAATTGGGTTCAAAGGCCTTGCTGCACTTTGGGCGTCTTTCCCCCGAACTGGCCAAAAAATTTGACCTCAGGGGAGAGGTATATTATGCACAGGTCGATATGCTCACCTTGTGGCAACACCTGAAAAATCTCCAAACTGAAAAAGTAGTTGCCCCCGGCAAATTTCCAAGCGTCCGAAGGGACCTGGCTGTCATCGTAGATAAAACGGTCAGATGGGCGGATATTTCCACCGTACTAAAGTCAATTAAATCTAATCACCTGAAGACCTTCGACCTTTTTGATGTGTTTGAGCAGGAGGAGCGGTTAGGAAAAGACAAAAAATCTTTGGCAATAAGCCTTATATTTGAAAATCCAAATCAGACCCTTACGGAGAATGAATTGGAAAAATCAATGGCCTTGATCCAGGATAAGCTGAGGGAAAAAACCGGAGCTACTTTGAGATAGACCAGCGAAAAATTGAGTTTTATACATTATTAAAAAATATTATATATTTGTTCGTGAAAGCTGTTCCTGTTATATTAGATCGATTGGAAGAGAAGATCAAAACAGCTGCTCAAAAAGTTGAGTTGCTCAGACAGGAGAATAAATTGCTTCATGACGAAAATGTCAAGTTGAATAAAGAGTTGAAATTAAGAGAAAAGCTCATCAGGGAATTGGAAGACCAACGCAATCTTTTTTCAGAGTATGCCGACTCACCCAAAGTAAGTCATCGTAAAGTAGAGCATGCCCTGGATCAATATATTCGTCAGGTAGATCAATGTGTCGAAATGGTCAAAAATATAGGATAGTCAAGTAGAATGAAAACACTACAAGTCATGATCGAAGGTCGTAACTACTCACTACAAGTCAGTGAGCAAGATGCCCCGTCGATGCAAAAGATTGTAGATGAAGTCAATGAGACCCTTAAATCGCTGCATATTTCATTTCCCAATAAAGATCGCCAGGATTGTATGGCCATGGCCTTACTGACCGTAGCGGTAAAACTGTATGAATCCAGGGCAGAAAGTATCTCGCCCGAAGTCCAGGATAAACTGGATACCATGGAGCACATGCTGGATGAGGTCCTGACTCATTGATTCCTTCCCCTTTATTCATTTTTTTATTTAACTTATTTTAAAAACTATAGAGTACTATGGAATGGATAATAGGATTGATCGCAGGTCTACTCGGAGGAGGAGGTGCCTGTTATGTGTTGCTGACGAATATCAATAAAAAATCACAACAAAAACTTATAGAACAGTCAAATCAAAAATCTGATCTGATCTTAGAGCAGGCCAAAATCGCGGCCAAACGCATCACGGATGAAGCGGAGGTAAATTCAGAAAAATTGCTTTCAAAAGCGGAAGTAAGAAATGAACAAATAAAACAAAAAAAGATCCAGGAAGCCAAGGATCATTTTAATAGCAAACGATCTGAATTTGAAAAAGAAAAATCATCCCATGTAGTAGAGATGAAGGAGCGTGAGCTGACCGTAGTCTCCATGGAAAATGACTTTAAACGCAAACAATCCGACTTTAAAGCCAAGATGGACGCTATCGAATTAAAAGAAAGTGAGCTCACTGCCGTCCGGGATAATCTCGAAAAACAACTTAAAATCGTCAGCAAACGCAAAGAAGAGCTCGATGCCTCTACAGAAAAACAAATCAAAGCATTGGAGAATATCGCCAAGCTCTCTGAATCTGAGGCCAAAGAGCAACTGATCGATGCGATCAAGGCCAAAGCAGAATCTGATGCCATGTCTTATGTAAAAGATGCAGCCGAACAAGCCAAAGTCACTGCCAGCAAAGAAGCTAAAAAAATAGTCATCCAGTCGATTCAGCGGATGGCTTCTGAGATCACGATTGAAAACACCGTATCGGTATTTCACCTGGACAATGATGATATCAAAGGCCAGATCATCGGTAGAGAAGGTCGTAATATCCGTGCTCTTGAAGCAGCCACTGGGGCAGAAATCGTGGTTGATGATACACCTGAAGCCATCGTAATCTCCAGTTTTGACCCTATACGCAGAGAGATATGCCGATTGGCTTTGCAAAGATTGGTGGCCGATGGTCGTATACACCCGGCCCGTATAGAAGAAGTCGTAGCCAAAGTCAAGAAACAGCTCGAAGAGCAAATCAGGGAGATCGGCGAACGGGCAGTGATAGAGCTGGATATCCATGGACTGGACCCTTACCTTATCTGGATGGTCGGTAGGATGCGATTCAGATCTTCTTACGGTCAGAACCTGCTCAAGCACTCTATCGAAACTGCCAATCTCTGCGCTACTATGTGTGCTGAACTTGGTCTCAATACCAAACTGATCAAACTCGCCAAACGGGCAGGTCTGCTACATGATATAGGAAAGGTCACTGAAGAAGAAAGTGAGCTGTCTCATGCCATCATCGGCATGAAGCTCTGCGAAAAATACAATGAACATCCTGCGATCATCAATGCAGTAGGTGCTCACCATGACGAGATAGAGATGAATAGCATCATTTCTCCCATCACCCAGGCGTGTGATGCTATATCAGGTGCCAGACCAGGTGCCCGTCGTGAAATTCTCGAGTCTTACCTCAAGCGTATCGGCGAGCTGGAAGATCTGGCGATGTCTTACGATGGGGTTCAAAAGGCCTATGCACTGCAAGCCGGTCGAGAACTACGCGTAATCGTAGAAAGTGATAAAGTCTCTGACGGTTTTGCAGATGAGCTGGCATTTATGATTTCTCAGCGTATAGAAAAGGAGATGCAATATCCCGGTCAGGTGAGAGTCACTGTGATCCGGGAGAAAAGGGCTACTTCCATTGCGAGATAGAAATCTGCTTTGAGCTAAGTCTATTGGTTGAAACCAGGTATTTTTTAATTCGGAATAGTTTTTTAATCCCGGGACTGGCTGGTTTACCAGGAATTGTCTACTTTCATTCTTACTGGCGTTAGAATACTATATTTCCATTGCAGCGCCTACATATGTATATAAGTATGCAGGGATTACAAATCATAGACAAGACAGCCAATCGCTTTGACGCTATCGTCATCGGATCAGGCATGAGTGGTGGTTGGGCCGCCAAAGAATTGTGCGAACAAGGGTTCAAGACCCTGGTACTCGAAAAAGGCCGGCTCGTCAATCACGTAAGAGATTACCCTACGATGAATCAGGAACCCTGGCAAATGGACCATCGTGGGGGCCTGACTCCGGACCAGGTTAGCCGTCAGCATATTCAGATCCGAAGTGGTTTTGTAGGAGAAAGTGGTCACCATTTTTTCACCGATGATATCGATAATCCCTACCAGGAAGACCGTCGGTTTGATTGGATACGAGGCAATCAGACAGGGGGTAGATCGCTCACCTGGGGCAGACATACCTATCGATGGAGTGATCTTGACTTTAGTGCCAATGCCAGGGAAGGAATAGCCATAGACTGGCCGGTGCGATACCAGGAGCTAGCTCCTTGGTACAGTTATGTTGAAAAATTCATAGGCATTTGTGGAGAAAAGCTTGGTTTGGCCCATGTGCCCGATGGTGAGTTTTTAAAACCTTTTGATCTCAACTGTTTAGAGCAGGAGTTTAAGAAAAAAGTAGCTCAAAAATTGGATGGAAGGATCGTCACGATAGGCCGGGTAGCTCATCTGACTGAGCCGCAACCCTGGCACCTGGCATTGGGTAGAGGTAAATGTCAGACACGCAATAAGTGTTCAAGGGGTTGTCCTTTTGGAGCATATTTTAGCAGTAATGCCGCTACCCTACCTGCCGCCAACCTGACCGGCAATCTTTCAGTCCGTCCTGACTCGATCGTTCATTCCCTCCTATTTGATCAAAAAACACAGCAGGTCACCGGCGTAAGAGTCATAGACAGCACTGATCATACCGAACACGAATATTTTGCCAAAATTGTATTTATGTGTGCCTCTGCGCCTGCTTCGGCCCAGATCATGCTTCACTCCGTATCCGATCGATTTCCCGATGGACTGGGCAATGACAGTGGAGAGCTGGGCCATAATATCATGGACCATCATTATCATGTTGGAGCGATGGGTGAGTATGAAGGACTGGAAGATCAATACTATACAGGCAAAAGACCAACCGGCATCTATATCCCTAAATATGTCAACTTAGACCCAAAATCCTACCATTCGGATTTTTTGCGTGGCTTTGGCTACCAGGGTGATTCTGGCAGAGCTGGATGGGGTCGCGGAAATGACTTGCCGAAAGTCGGTGCTGATTTTAAGGAAAGTTTATTTAAACCAGGAGGCTGGAAAATGAGCCTGATGGGCTTTGGCGAAGTATTGCCAGATCATAAAAATCGTATGTATCTGAGTAAGGACAAAGTGGATAAATGGGGCATCCCTCAAATCGTCTTTGATGCTTCCCATGGAGAAAACGAAATGAAGATGCGTGGCAAAATCAAAACCGATGCCATGGAAATGTTAGAGATATCCGGATTTAAAAATATTATCGGTTTTGATCACATTGGGGGCCTGGGCAATGGAGTGCATGAGATGGGCACGGCCAGGATGGGACATGATCCTAAGTCCTCGGTATTGAATAAATGGAACCAGGTGCATGCTGTCAAAAACCTGTATGTTACAGACGGATCATTTATGGTGTCGTCTAACTGTGTCAATCCTTCCTTAACATATATGGCCTTTACTGCGCGCGCAGTGGATCATGTTGTAAAGGAGATCAAAAAGGGTAACTTATAAAAATTTTCTAATAGGGATCAATGAATCGCAGAGAATATATCAAATACACGACGGGACTTTTGGGTTATGCTGTATCCTCTACAGCAGTACTTCAATTAATGGCATCCTGCAATAACCAACCGGGGCTTGAGTGGAAACCGGTTTTTTTTAGTCTAGCACAAGCCTCGCTGATCACAGAAGTGGCTGGCACTATCCTGCCTGAGACCCAGACACCGGGAGCGATTTCTTTGGGTATACCACAATTGGTGGATCGATTGTTTGCAGAGTTGTTATCAGCGGACGACAAAAAA
>OBID01000178.1_pt1 | contig 28282 bp, 21 predicted proteins | sample 1519781 | NCBI WGS metagenome assembly OBID01 (sample SAMEA3991478, study PRJEB22521) | metagenome | biome: anthropogenic terrestrial biome; feature: sewage plant; material: sludge | place: Sweden | collected 2012-09-26 | reverse complement strand
GACTAACTACATGAAAATCTTAATGGTTTGCCTGGGCAATATCTGCCGATCGCCTATGGCAGAAGGGGTGATGAAAAATTTGCTTACTGAAAGACAGGTTCTGTTTCCAGGTATTTTGACATCCTGGGAGGTTGACTCTGCAGGTATAGGTGATTGGCATGCAGGCGATAGACCGGATCATAGAGCCATTAGCACCGCCCGCCAGCATCAAATAGACATTTCGGATCAACGTGCCAGGCAAATCAGGCTGAATGATTTTGATTATTTTGACCATATCTTAGTCATGGATGAGGATAATCTGGCAGATGCACTGCGCCTGGCACCAACAGTAGATCATGAGTTAAAGGTCAGATTATTAATGGATTATAAATATCCCGGCCAGCAGGTTATGGTACCTGACCCATATTATACCAATCTCTTCAATGAAAGTTTTAAGCTCATCCATGAAGGCTGCCTGGCCTTTATCGACGAGCTGGTCAAACCATATAAAGGTTAAAATTGAAGAAAGGAAATGCCTGAACTTTCCTTTTTTATAATAACCCTCTTATTCTATTTAATTCGTTTTTTTCGTGAAAGCCTATCTAAACCTGGTCGTTTTATGACCTTCTATCCATTATTTTACTTTCATCCAGGTGAAGATCAGGAATGCGGCCATACAGATCAGCCAAAACCAAAACCTAACATCCCTCGTGAGTAAAAACAAACTACCCTCAGAGTTCCATCTATTTCTTTTCATTTTGTCCACAGTCTATCCAAAGACGGGGGTGCTTTGAACTCGGTTGATTTAATTGTGTAAAATTCGTGTAGGAGGTATTCTATACTTTCAAAAGCCATGCCATAGCATTATTCTTTAATATGAGCCTGTTTATGCGGGTTTTCAGGCCGTTTCTCGTATAAAAAAGAACTGTTATGTATAAAAGGATCAGCCGTTTTTGGCTTCTCGGGCCCAGATCAGGCAGTTTTTGATAGCAGCTGATAGTCCTGCATCATCCTCCCCTGCGAGGACCGATGGAGTGAAAAGTTTGGAGCCCAAAGCCAGGCTTTTAGCGCCAGCTTTGACCCAGGATTGGATATTTTCTTTATTGGGTTCTACTCCACCACTGACCAGTATACTGCTCCAGGGCATGGGTCCAAGCAAGTCTTTGACAAAGCCCGGCCCAAAATGATTACCGGGAAATAACTTTACGATCTCGCAGCCCAGTTCTTCAGCTTTGCTGATCTCCGTGACGGAACCACAGCCGGGGATGCATAGGACCTTGCGTTTATTGCACAATGCGATGACATCAGCTTGCAGTGAAGGCATCACTACAAAATCTACTCCTGCCTGGAGATACATCGCAGTCATCCCCACATCTGTGACCGTTCCTATCCCCAGTCTCATGCCAGGTAGCTCTTGTTTGACATATTTATTCAATGGCGCGAATACTTCAAAAGCATAAGCGGCCCGATTGGTAAATTCTATCACCCTCAATCCTGCTTCATAACACAGTTTCATCAGGTGTTTGGCACCGTCCACATCAGCGTGATAAAACAGGGGCATGATGATGGCATCATAGATGTCCTGGGTGATGAGATGTCGGTCGGTAGGAGTACGTTTGATCATGAAGCGAAGGTAAGGCAGATAAAGTTTAATTTGAATAAAACAAGACCTGGAAAAATGCCAGGCAAAACAAGACCTGGATGCTTGTTTTCAGACTGGCATCCAGGTCTTGTTTTGGGATATCTTGAATAATTAGTTTGCGATAAGTCTATCTGAATGGTATAATCCGTGGAGTACGTTTTTCCAGATCTTGTTCGCACTACTAATTGGGCGACAACTTCGCACTAATGATACCGGCTACAATAGCCTGCATCGTACCATAGATACTCCAACTGATCACCATAGGCAGGGTCACATTAAAAGCACTGTAGATCATCCACATGCTGGGAAGGATGGCGATCAAAGCATAGACCACACCGACTTCAAAACCTCTGAACCAAAAATTACCTTCAAACAGACTTTTAAACCTGGACCAAAACCAGGCCAGTGCAAAACTGATGATGAATGGATGGATAAAAAACATCCAGGCTTTGTCTCCTTCCAGGCTAAACATCGGGTCATAATATTGTTCTGCTAACCCGGGCATAAATTTAACCAGGAGGAATAAAGTGATGTAGCTAACAAGTAGGAGTGTGCCACCGGCGATCAATCCTTTGAGTATAATTTTGTTCATAAAGAGGTGGATTAGATTGAGATTTAAAATGATTTAATTAGGATTATACGATTTGTACGTTGAGGTTAAAATGTAAAGTGATCTGATCATTGACTTTAATCATCCCAAACAATACTTCAGGAGGGGTGATCTCAAAATCGGTCATCTTAAGCGATTTGCTGCCGTCAATTTGAAGCGCAGAGCTGCCTGCTTTTTTTACTTTTACTCTGACAAATTGGGTTTTCGTGACTCCGGCCAGGGTGATATTGACTTTGGCCGTAGCCTCGGCCCATTGATCTTCGAGTTGGCTTAGGTTAGAAGAGCTGATATGAAGATTAGTTAGCTCTAATTCTACAGTAGGATATTGATCAGCTTTTAGCGCCCTTTGAAGATCCCGATCCATCTTCCTGTTTTTACAATCAAACAAGGTAACAGGGAGATAGAGTTTGGTATCCACGAATACCATTTGGCTTGGGGAGGACTGAAAGACTTTATAATGGCGTACCTCAAATTCATTACTACAATCACAAGTAAAATGATTTACATTGGAAGTCCCCTGGATAAATACCCGGCTTTCTGGCAGGATCGTATAGGTTCCGTCCAAAGCCTTCATCAAGGAAAGAAGTGCTAGAAACCACTTTGAAAAAATCAGCTTAAACAACATGATATAGTATATTTAAAAAGTGGAGGGCAAGGCTTCACCTCGCCCTCCGTAAGAACAAAATCATAATCCAACAACTGCCTCAATGACGAATCCATTGAATTTGCCATTGTTTCTGTAATCCGTGGATGGGAAGTCTTTAAATTTTTGTGAGACCACCTCAGCTTTGAGCAAGAGGTTTTTGGTCGCAAACCAACCAGCTACAAAAGCAGTTCTATTGACTTTCACTTTTGCTTGAGCACCATTGTTAAGTACGCCTCTTGGTTCGCCAGTCATCCCGATATTTCTTACACCTACATACATTTGCTCTTCTGGTAAAAATCGATAATAGGCTTCGATCATATTTTTGGTAACTCTCTTTTGAGCCATTTGCCTTCTTTTACATCTGCATAGTTGCTGCCTTTAAGTGTTTCATAAGAACCCATCAATTCCAATCCTTTGAACTTGACAAATGGATTAATCATGATAGCGTTTATTCTATTTGGCATATCTGGATTAAAGCGGCCGGAAGTCATTTGAGCTGCTTGGGTAGTTGCAGTACCATTAGACTGAAGAGCTGGCTCCATCACCAAAAAATAGTGCGATCCGGTGCGGTCCCCAGCATACAAAGTATTGCGTTGTATATTTGAATTGCTATAGATAGAAGCAGAAAGCCTGTATCTGAAGTCTTCCATACTTTTATCGAATGCTACTTTTGCAAAAATAGAAGGCGTTTTTTTGGTGGGTACTACACCACTGGAGTTATTGGCATCTGGATAGTTTTCTACATTGCCATTGATCAAACCAGAAGTCATGCCGACCATAGCCATCAGGTTTTTGGTGGGGAATACATATATCTCACTTCCAATCTCTGTTGCAAAGGCATCCAGGATCAAGTTTTCCACATAAGGGTTAAACATGGCATTTCCACCATCAGTACGTTTAAAATGGATATCACCAAAGTTGGGAGTGAAATGTCCTATTTTAACCCGTACATAATCTGTAAACCACTTTGGACTGCCAAACATGGGTAGTTTGTCTATTTGGACATAACCGCCTTTGACCCAAAATTCTGAATGATGTCTGGATGACATATAGTTTTCTAAAGCCACCCGGATACCATCGTCAATCTGAAAATCCAGGTTGAGGTTGGCCATAGCCAGGTTAAATCCTTTTAGTGGGGCTTCAGTGGCGCTTTCGGATTTAATGACTCCATACAGTAAATTTTTGTCATTGTTACCAGGCGTATTAGAATGGGTAAGACTTTGAAAGTCCTGAGTAAAAGAACCACCTATCCTGGTTTTAAATCCATCGTATTTGGGCTGATCAGCAGTTTTTGAAGGCTCAAAAACATTGATTCCGTCACGGTTCCAGGGTCTTGAATATTGAATGTCTGCCTGGCTCCATAAGGTTGCTGTAGAGATTAAAAATACTACTAACAGCTTTACAGTTGAAGTTTTCATATGATTTTTTTTATAGTTGAATAAATTAGATTTCATTTTGTAAGTTTTACTTCGAATTCGATAGTGATATCATCTTTGGTGACCATGGTACCCAATAAGGCTGTGGGAGGTTTGATTCCAAAATCTGTCATCTTCAGATCTTTACTTCCTTTGATCACATATTCGTCTCCGCCTCCAGGTTGAATAGAGCATGTGAGATCCACAGTCTTTGATTGACAAGCGATTGTGAGGGTACCTTTCACAGACAGGCCGGTTCCGGTTGCATTGATGGTAGCACTTGACAATTTAAATTTAATACTGCCACATTCGTCTGATTTAAGCGCATCATAAGTTTTATTGTCCATGATGCTACCCTTAGAGCTTTTGATGCTCTTAACAGGAATCTCAAGTTCGCCATTCGTTAATTGACTGATTTGTGATTCAGCAAGAGTTACGTTGGCATGTCCTGATAATTGGGATGCTCTGGATTCCCATTTATGGACATTGGAATTACCCTTGATAGTCAGACTCGTCAGTACTATTCTATAATTTGCCTGGCCATTAACGATCTGAGTTGCTGCCAGAAGAAGTAGAAGTAAGAAATTTGAAATTTTCATCGTGTTAATTTTATCATAAAGAAATAAATGATTTCAATGGTATTCATTGATGCTGGTCAGCCCAAATTATATTCTTTGGCAGGTTTTTTTGTCCAGCATGATTACTTCGAATAATCAGTGTCGGTATGATAGTTCAGGAGCTAGTCGACAGGTTTTCAATGCTTTAAACTTGAGTAGAAAAACATACTCAAAACGGCATTAAAAAACTGATCAGCAGCTATACTGACGATGGTCAGTTTTATTTGCGGATACAAAAAATAGTTTTATGCTTTCATTCCATATTTTAATACAAATCAACATGAATTTGACACTGGCTAAACCACTTGACTATCTCCGGTACAGTCTGGGCATTATATACCTTTGGTTTGGTTTGCTTAAGTTTTTTCCTGGGTTTAGTCCTGCTGAAAGCCTGGTGATGAAGACGGTAGACATGCTGAGTTTTCACCAAATGTCTGGCAAAATAGGGTTGACTTTAATTGCTGTCTGGGAAGTGACTTTAGGCATTTGTTTTATGATCAATCAATGCAAAAAGCCGGTCCTGATCCTGTATTTTATTCACCTCCTGGGCACTTTCACACCTTTATTTATTTTACCTGATATCTCCTTTCAATACCCTCCTGTTGGATTTACCCTCGTCGGACAATATATTGTCAAAAATCTTGTCTTTGTAGTTGGAGGATGGATGTTATGGAAAAAGAATGAGTGGCAGATGAGTTTAGGCCATAACGAATAATTTCTACGGGCTTTCATTGCAATCTTGATGGTCATTTTTCTAAAAATCAGTTATGTAGGTATAAGCTAATTCTCATCTGTAAAAGATAGTTGGCTTAGACTATATCCGTATACAATCCTTATCTTCGTGCCACATGTCCGATTTTGTAGTTTCAGCCAGAAAATATCGCCCTCAGCGCTTCTCTGATGTGCTCGGTCAGGAACATGTGACCAGGACGCTTAAAAATGCCCTGGTGCGAAACAAACTGGCACACGCTTTTTTATTTACAGGACCCAGGGGAGTGGGTAAAACCACCTGTGCGCGCATATTGGCCAAAGTCATTAATTGTCAGAATGCTTTAGCCAATAAAAATGGGGAGCCTTGCAATGAATGTGATTCCTGCAGGATGTTTAATGAGCAGTCCTCCTTTAATATATTGGAGATGGATGCTGCTTCTAACAATAGTGTAGAGGCTATGCGCAACCTGGTAGATCAGGTCAGGTATCAGCCCCAGCATGGTAAGTACAAGGTATTTATCATAGATGAGGTACATATGCTCAGCAGTGCCGCCTTCAATGCTTTTCTCAAGACCCTTGAAGAGCCACCGGCTCATGCTATATTTATTCTGGCTACCACTGAGCGTCACAAAATATTACCGACGATCCTCTCCAGGTGCCAGGTGTATGATTTTAGAAGAATTCAAAACGATGAAATCGTGCGCCAGCTGGAGATCGTAGCCAAAGACCAGGCTATTTCTACGGAAGCAGACGCACTCCATATTATAGCACAGAAAGCAGATGGCTCTATGCGCGATGCGCTGTCTATTTTTGATCGAATAGCTAGTTTTGATGAGAAAAAAGTCACTTATGCTGATACCATCACCAATCTCAATGTATTAGATCATGAATATTATTTTAAGTTGGTCTTTGCGATGTTGCGGGAAGATACCAATGAAATCATGCAGACTTATCGTGAGGTACACCAATTGGGTTTTGATGGCAATCTGTTTATAGATGGTCTGGCGGAGCATTTGCGCCATTTATTGGTCAGTAAAGATCAGGCTTCTGTCAATCTCATCGATGGCAGCCAGGAATTGCAGTCCAGGTATATCCAACAAGGCCAATCTACCCAAACATCCTTTTTACTCGATGCCCTGGCCATCGCCAATGAGTGTGATGTACAGTACGACAAAGCCCGTAACAAAAGGCTACATGTAGAGCTTGCCTTGCTCAGGATGTGTTATCTGCATCGCCTGGTCGATCTTCAAACCGTAGCATTAGAGCCGGCTGAAAAAAAAAATCCTGAGCCAGAGATAAAACCTATTCTGACAGCTCCGCTTTTGGTCCCTAAAACAATCAATTTGGAGGTTTTTGACCAGGAGGAAGAAGATAATGCGGATATCCCTGCTCCAACCTTCCAGGTCAATGCAGGTACAAAGGACTCCCTGGCCACGCCTAAACTTGGATCACTCAAAGACATACAAAAAAGAGCAGCCAGATCTATCAAATCATCGCCGGATTCTGCCGTCGAGCTTAAGATTGAGACTTTTGAGAAATCGTGGCAAGCTTATCTTCAGACCGTTGAGTTGCCGACTCTTAAAGCTATACTCGCACAAGCTGATCTCTCCCTTGATCATACCCGCTTGATGATCAAAGTCGGTTCCAACCATTCTAAAAACATTATTCAACTCGAACATGCCTTATTGGAGCAGCTTCGAAAATCCGTGTCTGATAAACGATTGGAGATAGCCATTGTCCTGGACCCAGAAAAGGTCAAACTCCTGGAAGAAAGTGCACCCAAAAAAGCACTGTCGGTCAAAGAAAAATATGAACTCATGCGAGAGGCCAATCCAGCGGTAGACGACCTGATCCGCGAATTAAAACTCAAAATAGATCATGGTGCTTAAAACTTATCTTTAATCCGGTACCATGTGGCAGTACATTATCAAACCATTACTCTTTTTATTAAATCCTGAGCGAGCACACCATCTCACACTGGGTCTTTTTAAGATCATGTGTCGAATACCCGGGGTCAGCGCTATCATAAAATCCATCTTCAACCCCAATTATAAGGGAGATCCGATCCAGCTGTTTGGGCTCACTTTTCATCATCCGGTAGGCTTGGCAGCAGGGCTGGACAAGGATGGTCAATATATAAAGGAGCTGGCTTTGTTAGGGTTTTCTCACATAGAGATTGGTACGGTCACTCCGGGGCCTCAAGACGGCAATCCCAGGCCCCGGTTATTCAGGCTGCCCAAAGATCAAGCTTTGATCAATCGTATGGGATTTAACAATGAAGGAGCCGCTGCTATGGCGCAAAGGTTAAAAGCACTACCAAAAATACCCAAGCTGATCCTTGGTATCAATATCGGAAAAAACAAGGATACTCCCCTGGAGCTGGCCCATGAAGATTACCTAAGCTGTTTCGAGACTTTGTACCCATACGCGGATTATTTTACCATCAATATCAGTTCGCCAAATACCCCTGGACTGAGGGGTTTACAGGAAAAGGAACCTCTTATAAAATTATTATCTGCGATCCGGGTTGCCAATTCGAAAAAGGCTATACCTCGTCCGGTCCTGGTCAAGATAGCTCCCGACCTTGACGATTTGCAATTGGCTGAAATAAAAAACATCATCATCGAGCAATGCATGGATGGCCTCATCATGGGCAATACGACATTAGATAGATCAAACCTGAACACTTCGAGTGCTATATTGGACCAAATTGGCCCGGGAGGATTGAGCGGGCTGCCGGTCTTTGAAAAGTCCAATAACAGGCTCTCAGCGCTATCCGCTTTGCCCGGGGCTATACCTTTAGTTGGAGTCGGAGGTATCCTGGATAGTAAAAGTGCCCAAGAAAAACTATCCCGGGGTGCCAGCCTGGTGCAAGTCTATACCGGCTTTATCTTTACCGGGCCGGGTATAGTAAAAAAAATCTGCAATGCCTTTTGACCATGTTTGAGGGTTAAAGAACGATGAATATCCGGCAATACAGATAAACCCGATATCACATCGATGGAGTAATTTGCAGTATGAATGAGAAGAATAAGAGTATAGCCCTGATAGCCCATGACGGCAAAAAACTGGATATGGCTTCGTTTATATTTAAACACTATACCTTGCTCAAGGGTATGACTCTTTTTGCTACGCATACTACGGGTACCTACATTGAGCGGGAAGGCATTCCTGTCAAAAAACTACTTTCAGGGCCTCAGGGAGGTGATGCACAAATCGCTGCTATGGTCGCTGAAGAAAAATTGGATGCAGTGATTTTTTTTAGAGATCCCCTCAACGCCCATCCACACGAACCTGATGTACAGATGCTCATGAGAGTCTGTGATGTTCATAATGTCCCACTGGCCACCAATCCTGCCACTGCTGCCATGATCATCGATACCCTGGCTCAGATTTAATAAAAAACTTTTTCTATGGAGACCGGCTTATTGTTGTGGCTATGCTTGAATCTTGCCCTGTATATCATTGGAATTGTGCTTTTTGGTCAAGGACGATCTTCTTTAGCCTCCATCATTGTAGCGTTGAGTTCTGTGGCTATTCTCATCCCGTGCTTAAAATCATGGTTTGGACCTGAAGCTATTTGGATGATCCTTTGCACAGGCGGGCCTGCCTTATTGTTGATGTATGTGATAGCCAGGGCTCTGGCCAGAAGGATCTCTAGCTCAGCAAGTGATCGACTGTAAGCTATTGATCTACGGGCCCGCTAAGCGGAATTGTAATGAATTGCGATTTCGCTAAATATAAATAATTTATAATACGCGAAAACGTATTAACTATAAATGATTCCGCGTTATATAATGTCTCTTTTTATCTCCTCATAAGATCAAGCAGTGCCTCTGGCGACTATGATAAATAAATGCAAAAGGGTAATTATAGGCTAATAAAAAAGAGCGAATCTATCGATTGCTTTAAAAATCTACTTTGAAATCCCTATATTGGCTAAATCCGTTAAACGGTTTTTGATTATTTTTGCGAATTCTAAAATATATCTATTAAAACAATTTTATAAGCATGTCGACTCCATTTGATCTCAGCATGATAGAGGAAGTATACAAAGCCTTCCCGGGCAAAGTTGAAAATATTCGTAAAGCACTAGGTCGGCCATTGACCCTGGCTGAAAAGATATTATATACGCATTTGCACGCAGATTCTCCCCTGCAAGAATATCAGCGGGGCGAAGATTATGTGTTTTTTGCCCCTGACAGGGTAGCGATGCAGGATGCAACCGCCCAGATGGCCCTTTTACAGTTTATGTTGTGCGGTCGAAATAATACCGCCGTACCGTCCACTGTACATTGTGATCATTTGATTCAAGCAAAATTTGGCGCTGAGACAGATCTAAAGACTGCATTGGACAAAAATTCAGAAGTATTTGATTTTTTAAGTTCTGTATCGGACAGATATGGTATCGGCTTTTGGAAGCCTGGTGCCGGGATCATCCATCAGATTGTCCTTGAAAACTATGCTTTCCCGGGAGGGTTGATGATTGGTACTGACTCTCATACTCCGAATGCGGGTGGTCTTGGTATGATCGCTATCGGTGTAGGAGGAGCAGATGCCAATGATGTCATGTCAGGGATGCCCTGGGAGCTCAAAATGCCCAAGCTTATTGGGGTAAAGCTTACTGGTAAGCTCAATGGATGGACTTCTCCAAAGGATGTGATATTAAAGGTAGCGGGCATACTCACTGTAGAGGGAGGTACTGATGCCATCGTTGAATATTTTGGCGAGGGTGCTCAGTCCATGTCATGCACTGGCAAGGGTACCATCTGCAATATGGGGGCTGAGATAGGAGCGACTACTTCGACTTTTGGTTATGATGAGTCTATGGGAAGATACCTCCGTGCCACCGGGAGGACAGTGCTCGCAGACCTGGCGGATGGCATTGCTTCTGAGCTTACGGGAGATGCTGCTTGTTATGCCGAACCGGGTAAATATTTTGATAGAGTTGTTGAGATAGATCTTTCGTTGCTCGAGCCCCATATCAATGGACCGTATACCCCTGATCTGGCATGGCCTATTTCGCGATTTGCGCAGGCTGTAAAAGAAAAAGGGTACCCAGCAAAGCTGGAGGTCGGCCTCATTGGGTCATGTACCAACTCATCATATGAAGACCTTGATAGGGCAGCTTCTATCGCCAGGCAAGCAAAGTCTAAAAAATTAAAAGCAAAGTCTGAATTCACTATTACTCCAGGTTCTGAGCAGATCAGATACACCGTGGAGCGCGATGGCATTCTGCATGCTTTTGAGGAGATTGGGGGGGTGGTCCTGGCAAATGCTTGTGGACCTTGTATCGGTCAATGGGCGAGACATACGGACGATCCAAATCGAAAAAATTCTATTCTAACCTCGTTTAATCGAAATTTTTCGAAGAGAAACGATGGCAATGTCAATACCCATGCCTTTGTGGCTTCTCCTGAGATCGTCACCGCGATGGCCATTGCCGGCACGCTTACTTTTAACCCATTGGAGGATACTTTGATCAATGAAGATGGTCAGGCAGTCAAGCTCGATCCTCCTACCGGTGATGAATTACCCACAAAAGGATTTGAAGTTAAAGATGCTGGTTACCAGGCGCCGTCTGCAGATGGTGGCACTGTGTCCATAGTAGTCAAAGAAGGAAGTGATCGACTACAATTATTAACTCCATTCAAACCGATCACCAATGACCAGGTACAAAATATGCGGGTCTTGATTAAAGCGAAAGGTAAGTGTACTACTGACCATATTTCTATGGCCGGACCGTGGCTCAAGTACCGTGGACATTTGGAAAATATCTCTAACAATTGTCTGATCGGCGCGATCAATGAATTTAATGGCGAAGCCAATAGAGTACTCAATTTTCAGACCAATGAATACATGTCAGTACCTGATTCTGCACGCACTTATCAAAAAGCAGGTGTCGGCACAGTGGTGTTTGGAGAGTATAACTATGGTGAAGGATCATCACGGGAGCATGCAGCGATGGAACCACGATACCTGGGGGTCAAAGCAGTGATCGTCAAATCTTTTGCCAGAATTCATCAGACCAACCTTAAAAAACAAGGTATGCTGGCCCTGACATTTATTGATCATGCGGATTATGAAAAGATCCGACAAGACGATGTAGTAGATATTGTAGGATTTGATGATTTTGCACCCGGACAGAATCTTACTGTCGTGTTGAATCATGCAGACGGCACTGAAGATAGATTTGAAGTAGAGCAAAACTACAATGAAGCGCAGATAGATTGGGTACGAGAGGGTAGTGCTTTGAATAAGATCCGAAGAGAACTGGGGGTGAGTTAGCATTTACTTACGATTAGTCTATAACAACAATCACAGGAGCAGCATCCACTTGCGCTTCAGATTAGTATCTAATTTGTAATAGATGTAGATGTTGTGATTCATTGAAAAGTAATTATTTAGATTGATCATGAGCTATTGAAGCCATTTTAAATGAGACTATTTTTCTCCTGTATTTGTATTTTATCCTACACCATCACTATTGCGCAGCTGCTTGATTTGACAAGATCAGTTCCATATGCATCTGTATTCTCTGAGACCGATGATTTTGATTCATCTTATTTGACCCAATTAGAAAAAATATACTACGGGGATCTGCCAGATACAATCAGAATGGCGGTTGGCAATGATCTTGCTTATTATTGGCATACTCGTAACCTTGACAAAGCCAATATCCTTGCTCATCAAGTTTTGTCTTTTGCCAATTTAAAGCACAGTGAATTTTGGGCAGGTCGACTCCAGGTAACGTTAGGCGCAATCTTATTGAGGCAGGAAAAATTGGACTCCGCTTATGCCATGCTGGAAACTGCCAAAACAAAACTTCAAAGAAACGATTGGTCTTTATTGCTGACTCAACTTGGATATGTCTATGAGCGTAAAGGGGAGTTGAGTATAGCGGCAGAGTATGCTCTGGAAGGTTTAAAGCTCGGTGATTCTACTCAAGATCTAAAGACCCAGGCAATGGCGCTCAGTGATCTTAGCAATTTATTCTGGAAACAATCAAAGTTTGAACAAGGTCTTCAATATGGGCTGCAATCCGAAGCACTGTTTAAACAGCGAGGTTTAGAAGATATGGATTATAGTTTTACACTCTATGTGATTGGCAATAATTATATGTATCTCCATGATTATCCTAATGCGGAAAAATATTTTTCACTTGCGTTAGCTCAAAGTGACCGATATCAGTTTTATAATAACCTGGCAGACATTTATATAGCTCTATGCGAATTGTATACCATGAAAAGAGACTTTGAAATTGCTGCAATTCAATCCAAAAAGGCGATTCAATTTTCTACATTACTGGATAACCATTTTATGCTTATGAGATCATGGCTTTCCCTGGCCAAAGTTCAGAATCTTATGCATCAGCCTGATGCATCCATTAAAAGCATAAATACTTGTCTGCAAATAGCTACTGTTAATTTTGGAGATGAATTTTTTTTAAATCAGGCCTATAAGGAGTTGAGTATCGCTTTTGCGAGTAAAGGGCAGTATAAAGAGGCCTACGAAGCTTTCAAACAATTTGATACTCTAAAAGATAGTGTATTTACAATAGAATCTGACCAAAGAGTATCAAAACTCCAAACTGAATTCGAGGTGGCTCAAAAAGAGAGTACTATCAAAACACAGCAGGTAGCGATAGCACAGCAGAAACGATTTCAAATATTGCTTTACGGTGCATTAAGTTTATTAGGTGTGATTTTAACTATCCTGTATCGAAACTACCGAATCAAAAGAATTTTAAATGCAAAATTGGAATCGGTCAACAACCATCTTGAACAAAAGAACATTCAGTTAGATGATCGCAATTCTGAAAACGAACTGCTTTTAAAAGAGATACATCATCGGGTGAAGAACAATCTCGAAATCGTATCCGGTCTGCTGGAACTTCAAGCTGCGCAATCTGATTCTCCTTCTGCGCAGGCGGTGATGCAAGCAAGTCAAAACAGGGTGCAGTCAATGGGTATTATTCATCAAAAATTATATCAAAAGGAAAATTTAGCGACCATTGAAATGAAAGATTATTTTGCTCATCTCGCGGAGAGCATTCTTGACACTTTTAATGCAACTGACCGTATTAAAATCAACTGTGACATGGCTCCCATGGAATTAGATGTAGATGTTGCAATACCTATGGGATTGATAGCCAATGAGTTAATAACGAATTCTCTCAAGTATGCATTTGATTCCGGGCCTGGACAGATGGTTATTGGGATACAACCTGCCCCAAAGTCCGATCGAAATAATTCCTTTGAATGGGTTTTCTTTGTTGTGGATAATGGGAAGGGCTTCACTCAGAATGATAAACCTCAAGGCACAGGATTTGGTACAAATCTGATACATTTACTAGTGAAACAATTGGAGGGTAGATTGGAGTATGAACTGACCCATGGCTCTAAAGTTTTGCTTTACTTTAATACTTAAAGATCAACTTGATTACTTTAATCCCAAAAATATTAATCGTAGAGGACGAGATGATCATCGGGGCGAAAATCTCTATGTATATCACCAATATGGGTTATGAAGTGATCGGATTATTGGCCAAAGGTGAAGAGGCTCTGGTGCATATAAGATCTAATCGTCCTGACATTATTTTGTTAGATATCCGTCTTAAAGGTGAGATGGATGGTATTGAAACCGCTCAAGAGATGCAGCTAGAGTATGATATCCCTGTAATTTATATCACAGCAAATAGCGATGATGTTCATTTTAATAGAGCAAAATCTACGAGACCTCAGGCATTTATCTCCAAACCAGTGAAACGACTAGACTTACATCGCGCCATTGAACTTACACTAGCCAGGCTAGAACATGAGCAAAAAGAAATTTTGCATTACGAAGAAATTCCTTTGCCAGCTACTGAAGCTCAAAAATGGTTAGCAGTTCTGGAAACTACTATCCGTGATCATATCGCTTCTCAGCAGCTTACAGTAGATTTTTTGGCTGAAGCCTTGCACATGAGTCGCGCTCAATTATTCCGTAAGGTGCAATCTGTCGCAGGTATGACTCCATTACAGTATATTCAGGAGATTCGCTATGATCATGCTCGCACTTTACTGGAGCAGAGAAAGATTAACAATGTAAAAACTGTGGCAGCAGCTATAGGCATTCAAAAAGTACAGTATTTTTCAGAACAGTTTAAGCTAAGATTTGGCAAGTTGCCATCGGAATATTTAGAGTGAGAGGATACCCAAGGTAGTAGTCCTGTTTTCTGACCGGACTCGATAACCTTTCAAGTTAGCATCAATGGCTTGATACGATAGAGGTATACATATGAGACTATTGGGGTAGGTTTGATATATTTGGGGTGCTGTTTTGAGACTTTTCAACCGGCCATATTTTTAATATTTGTGATGATGAGTATATAATTAGGTCCTACATTTTTTGCGGACCTGTAAGAGAAAATTACCTGTTTAAATATCCACCCTGACCTAAATTCCTAATGTGCCAAAAATGATTATTGCCAATTCCAAATCAGTTCCAATCGGTTTTTCTGCTGTTTATATTTCTATTTGCCATTTTACATTAAAAGGTTTAAGGCTTTTAGTGCGTTTGCTTCGTGGTGTGTTGTTTGCCTGGTGTGTGCTACACTTTGATCAAGCTGCAGCTCAGTCAATCGAACAAAAGGGGCTTCCGTTTATCACCAATTATCGGTACCAGGATTACAATGCTGATGGAGTGAATTGGTGGGTGGAAGAAGACAGTCATGGTGTAATGTATTTTGCAAATTCTGTTGGCATTCTAACTTTCGATGGTCAACATTGGGGTCTCATTAAACCAAACGGAAATCTGGAAACAAGGAGTCTGGTAAAGGGTCTGGATGGAAAAATCTATGTTGGCACTAATGGAGACCTAGGATTTATGGATAGTGATACGAAAGGCAAATTGCAATTTGTTTCACTTAAAGATAAGCTACCGGAACAGCATCGCACATTTGGTGAAGTTTGGGAAGCGCAGCTTATTGAGGGAAAGGTTGTCTTTCGAACTATTTATAAAATATTTGAGTGGGATGGTACATCATTCAAAATCATCGAGAGTAAGGAACCTTTTCATGTAGGTGGGTCTGTGAATGGTAAATATTATTGCAGAATATGGAATAGAGGCCTTTGTGTACAGCAAGGCGATAGTTTTCACGTAGTGCCTAATGGAGGAAGATTCGCTACTGAACGCATCTATGCCCTCCTCCCTTATGATAATAATCGCATGCTCATTGGCACTCGCACACAAGGTCTCTTTATCTACGATGGCAAGGATTTCGTTCCTTTTAAAACTGAGGCCGATCCTTACATCTTTAATACGAGTTTATATGGTGGCCTGGTCTTAAGTAATGGGCTGATCGCGCTCAATACTTTTAATGATGGCATGGTAATAATTGATCATCAAGGCAAACTTATTCAACGCATAGATAAGTCTGTGGGGCTGCAAGACAATTCCGTGGATAATCTATTTGAAGACAGCCGAGGTAATTTGTGGATGCCACTTTTTAATGGTATTGCCAAAATCGATTTGCAGTCAGCCCTAACCTATTATAATGAAGCACAGGGGTTGCCCGCTAAGACCGTTTTTACGATTGGATTCAACAATGACTTCATGTATGCAGGTACAAATAATGGGGTATTTGTACTCAATAAGTCAACCAATAGATTTGAGAAAGTAAATGGCACCAGTGGCCAAATTGGTAATTTTTTAATAAATGGTAAGGATCTCCTGGTAGCAGGAGCAGAGAAGGGGTTACTCAAATTAGTGGGCGATAAATCATACACCCTAATTCAAGGCACTAATTATGATTTTCATATCGGAGGGATCACAAGATCCAAGCTGGATTCAACTGTACTCTATTGCAATTTGCGTTCTGGCATGGCCATAGTCCGATTCAACCCGTCCACATCCGGCTATGCTGTAGAATCATTTGCCAAAGGTTTTAGAAGTGGTTCTATTGTATCAGAAACAAATGGTGGAAATATTTGGATAGCAGGCGATAACCCTAATGAACTCAAATTGGTGATTCCGCAAAGAAAGGACGGCAAAGTGACCCTAACTGAGTCTTCTGTTGAATTATACAATTTTAAACAAGGTTTGCCTGTTTCACCCGTGTCCATATCAGAGTTTGATGGAGTCACCTATTTTATTGCTGGTAAGGATTCAATATTTGTTTTTGATGAAGCGAAAAGGATATTTATTCAGGACACGGTCAGTTTTTTAAAAAATTATATTGGTTCTAATATCTTTAATGATGGTACTCTGGAGAGTTCTAAAGATAATCTTGGTAGGGTTTGGGCTAATTTTGGAACAGGGGTTTTCGTCAAGATTCCTTTGGCCGGTGGAGGATTTAAAATTGTAAACACCCCATTTAAAGGCTTGACTAAGAATTATCCCACCTGGGGTATTTTTCATGATGGAGGAGTTCAGGTAAAACAACCTGCCTGGTTTACTGGTAGAGAAGGAATCATCCGATATGATGGAAATCTGGAAGAAACCAACTCAGGATCATTTAAGTCGATTATTCGTAAAATCCTTTTGAATGAAGATTCAACCCATTTTGTTGGCCTGGAAATACCAACTGCTGAAAATATACTAAACCATAGTTGGAATACGCTCCAGTTTGAATATGCTGCCCCATTCTTCAAGCAAGAGAATGAAACAATGTTTTCTACTTTTTTAGAAGGCCGCGATAAAACCTGGAGTGATTGGAGCATACAAAGTTTTCGTGAATATGGCAATCTCCCATCCGGATCATATAATTTTCGGGTGAAGGCAAAAAATATTTATGATGTGGAGAGCACCGAGTCCAATTATGCTTTTTATATTTTGCCTGCTTGGTATGCCTCCTGGTGGGCCTACCTTTCCTATGCATTGCTAGCAGGTTTGGTCATCTATTCGTTGGTCAGGTGGCGGACATATCAGCTTCATGAAAAACACAGGGAACTTGAGAAAATAGTCAATAGCAGAACGCTTGAACTTAAATTGAAAGCTGATGAAAATGCAAAACTATTTGATGAAACTGCCCATTTATTATCTGAAACAAAACAAAGGGCCGCGGAACTAAGTACTGTGAATAATATAGGTAAAGCGCTTACCTCTCAATTAGATTCGCATGATTTAATCCAGATGGTCGGCGATCAGCTTAAGGATTTATTCAGAGCTAATATCGTATACCTTGCTCTTCATGATAAGGATTCAGACATGCTTCATTTTCCTTACCAGTATGGAGAAAATCTTCCTCCATTAAAATTTGGAGAAGGATTGGCTTCGAAAATAATCAGGTCCCAAGAACCCATACTCATTAATAAAGATTTTGAAGCATCATCAGAGCTGCTGGGCGTCAAAAGATTGGGTATAGCCGCCTCATCTTATCTCGGTGTACCCATACCGGTCGGTGATGAAATCATAGGCGTGTTAAGTGTTCAAAGCACGGAACAGGAGAATCGATTTAACGAAAATGATCTGCGACTTTTATCGACTATTGCATCTTCGGTAGGTGTTTCCTTGAATAATGCTACCCTATTCGATGAAGTAAAACAAGCCAAACTTGCTGCGGAAGAATCAGGCAAAATGGCTGAAAGAGCCAATGAAGCCAAGAGTGCATTTTTATCTACAGTGAGTCATGAATTGAGGACTCCACTCACTTCTGTGCTTGGATTCGCCAAAATCATCAAGAAGCGCCTGGAAGAGAAGATATTCCCTTTGACAGACCAGTCAGATCCTAAGACCACTAAAACGATACAACAGGTAAGCGAAAACCTTGGAGTCGTAGTATCAGAAGGGCAGCGTCTGACCACTCTGATCAATGATGTACTCGATCTGGCCAAGATAGAAGCTGGTAAAATGCAATGGAATGAAGACGCTGTATCAATGCAAGAAGTAGCTGAGACAGCGATTGCAGCAACCTCATCACTTTTCGACCAGAGATCATTGGTTTTGATCAAAGATATCGATGATTCGTTGCCAACTATCGTAGGAGACAAAGACAAACTCATCCAGGTAATGGTCAATTTGATTTCGAATTCGGTTAAGTTTACACCCACAGGTACGGTTACATGTAAGGTGCTGGCAGTTCAGAATGAAATTTTAGTGAGCATAGCAGACACAGGCATCGGCATAGCCAATAAAGATCATAGCGTTGTGTTCGAACAATTTAAGCAGGTTGGTGATACACTTACTGACAAACCCAAAGGTACTGGTCTCGGACTTCCAATATGCAAAGAGATTGTAGAACATCATGGAGGTCGTATCTGGCTTGAAAGTGAGTTGGGCAAAGGAAGTACATTTACATTCTCTATTCCGACCGGTAAACCAAGCACGCCTAAACCCATGCTACTCGACGCTTTACTCAAACAATTGAATGAAGAAGTCGCCCGATCTCAGCAATATATTAAAGGAAAAGCATCTAATATCCTCATAGTAGACGATGACGATTCTATCAGATCTTTATTGCAACAAGAGCTTGGTGATGCAGGTTATTTTATCCATGAAGCGAGGAATGGAAAAGAAGCCTTGACAAGAGTGCGGGATCATAGGCCAGACCTTATCATCCTGGATATCATGATGCCGGAGATGAATGGATTTGATGTAGCGGCAGTACTCAAAAATGACCCTGCCACCATGGACATACCAATCATCGTCTTATCTATCGTAGAAGACAAAGCAAGAGGTTTCCGTATAGGGGTAGACCGATATTTAAACAAACCTATTGATACTAATGAGTTATTCAATGAAATAGGTAGCTTGTTGGATCAGGGTAAATCAAAAAAGAAAGTCATGATCGTAGATGAAGACATGGCTACAGTAAATACTTTGACAGAAGTATTAAAAGCCAAAGGTTATGTAGTAATGGAATCGGATGGTAAGGAATTGGTCGAAAAAGCATTGGCCAATCCGCCTGATATCATGATCATTAATTCCCTGATGTCTACACAAAAGGACAGCCTGCATGCTTTGCGATTTGAAAAAGGAATGGAAAATGTTTTATTTCTCCTATATCAATAGCATTGGCATGAATAGATTTAATATTCTTATTACTTGAATTCCAACAATTTTTTCAAACTTTTCTAACTATTAAGATGTCAAAGAAGATATTAATTGTAGATGATGAATTTCATATTCGTATGCTCATTGAACAAACTCTGGAAGAGCTTGAAGACGACGATGTAGAGTTTTTTACTTCTGACAATGGTGAGTCGGCATTACATCTCATCCAAACAGAAAAGCCGGACCTTGTATTTCTGGATGTAATGATGCCTAAAATGAACGGTATGGAAGTATGTCACCTTGTAAAACAAGACGAGGCTTTAAAAGATGTATTTATTATATTACTCACTGCGAAAGGCCAGGACTTTGATCGACAGAAAGGGCAAGAGGTAGGAGCCAATATTTATATGACTAAACCATTCGATCCCGAAGCCATTCTGTCAAAAGCAAGGGAAATCCTCCAATTAGATATTTTATGATTTTCGGATAATTTCTTGATCTAACCCAGATTACCTTTTATACATGACCAGGATAAATTTAAAAAATATTATTCTTAAAAATCATCAGATTAATGCTGTTATTCTTGGGTTGATCAGTCAATTGAATGGTGCTATATCGATTGAGGATCTTGAGGGTAATATCCTTCTTGGTAAATCGAAAGGAGTTCTTAATAACCCTGAATTGTCGCTGCCATTGCTTTCAGAAGGAGTAGCCGTTGGCTATGTACATGGTGTTGGTGCTGACATTATAGCCCATTTGGTTACATTTTTGATACAAAAAGAAGCAGAAAAAAAGAAATTGGGGTCAGAAGTGCTTAACCTTTATCAGGAGCTTAATGTTATTTATAATTTTTCAGAACAGTTAACTCAGACGATAGAGCCTGATGTCATAGCTCAGATTACCTTGGATCAAGCTGTGCATTCAATACCCTCTGAAGGTGGGGTGATTGTATTATGGGACGAAAGCACGCAGCAATTAAATGTACCCGCTGCTTCCGGACTACACTATTTTGATACTGCTGCGATCAAGGAGCATACTGACTTGCTTTTCAAAATTGGTTTGAGTGGACAATCGGAGATTCTGGGAGATATCAGTGCTTTAAAGACAAGTGGTATGCTAGCTGAGGATGTCAAATCCATCGTCTACGCAGCAATGAAAGTAAAACATCGAATCATGGGTGCGATCATTTTGGCGGGAGAGAAAGAAGATCAATACAGTGCAGCCCATCTTAAGCTTTTAGTGACTCTTGCATTACAATCCTCAACGGCTATTGAAAGCGCCATGTTGTTTGAAAAAAATATCCGTGAAGTCAGAGAAAGAGAAGAAGCTATACTCCGCATTCATGAAGTGACTAAAAAGTTCGTGCCGCACGAATTTATTCGGGCATTAGGTAAAGAGTCACTGCTTGATGTACAGTTGGGAGACCAGGTAGGAAAAACGGTAACCGTATTATTTACTGATATTAGAGATTTTACTTCGCTTTCTGAAAGAATGACTCCTGAAGAAAATTTTCGTTTCGTATCTTCCTTCAATGAACGATTGGGTCCTATTATTAGATCTCATAGAGGATTTATCAATCAATACCTGGGGGATTCGATTATGGCGTTGTTTCCTGAGGAACCAGAGGATGCATTAAAGGCAGCCATCTCAATGCAACAAGCCATTGACGATTTTAATAAAGACCGGATCGCCATTGGGCTCGAACCGATCAAAGCTGGAATCGGCCTGCATACGGGTCCGTTGATCATGGGTATTACTGGAGATGAATATAGACTTGATGCAGCTACCATCTCTGATACAGTCAATACGGCATCGAGAATTGAGAGCCTTACTAAATATTTTAGATCACCTTTATTGTTAAGCGGTGATACTCTTCAACTTATTCAAAATCCATTAAGATATAATGTAAGGCACCTCGGGAAGGCACAACTAAAAGGAAAAAACAATTTAATCAGTATAGTAGAATGTATTGATGGATATTCTATCAAGGAACGGGACCTTAAAATGAAATCATTGAATATTTTTAAAGATGCGATGAAGCAATATTTGGATAAAAATTTTGCAGAGGCCATAACGTGTTTTGAAGCTATCCTTGAGCTTGATTCTAACGATTTTACGGCAAAAAATTTTATCAATAAATCAATAGAATATCAAATCAATGGCATTGCAGAGAATTGGACTGGGGCAATGGAGATAGCTATAAAATAAAGTGCGATCAAAAGAGGAAGTTGATTGAACTTTAAATCTCTATTCACTTGAGGGTATATTGCATTTAGGAATTATTTAAACTGGCAGAAAGTGTATCTTCCATAGGGTTAAACATAAATGCATCGGGGTGGTCAATGTGAGGATGACTTCCTTTCTAACAGCAGAGGATCTCGACAAAGCGACTAAAGTATCTATAAAGCGCCGGGTAATAGGTAATATTTTGAGATAATATTTTTATGACCTGCTGTCAATTTACAACAGTAAGATAGTCCAGGCAATGCCAATGGGATGACTTGAGTTATGCTGAGTATACCGATGCATTATTGTGTCGAAATATATTTTTGTACCACTTCAATTAATTTTTCGGCGTTTTTTGATAATACATCTGAGCTTTCAATCCACCAGGCACTTTCTCGGATCAGGCGTTTGATTAAAGCAATTCTTTCTGGATGATCTTTTAATAATACGATCGGATCTTTTAATCCAGCCACATCAGAGGTAATGACGCCGTCAGATTCAAGTGATTTCTGCCAATCATTGATAAGGTCTTCCATAATACCCCGTATTCGGATATTCCAGGCATTATAATAGTTGGTAATAGCGATTTTTAAATTTTTATCATTTATGCTGGAATACATCCCGGTATTTTTCAGCTCATTGATTGCGGCTTGATTGGCTGCGACCATATTAGACCGGTGGGACCACAAAAAAGCTTCTGTGATAAATTTTTTATCATAATTTTCAGGAATTGCGGACTTCCAGATAAAATCGTTCTTATAAGGAGGAATAGTATGTCCATCTTGCGCAGCATCATAGCTAGAGGCACCAGCCATTTTTAGAAGATAGATGAAGGCATGAAATCGAAACGACTCCAATTGTTGCATCTGTTTGAGCGCAGCTTGATCTTGTTGAAGATTTTCTACCAGGTTGGTCAAGACAAGTTTGAGTGATGTTTGTTTTTTCATTTGCTCATTCCAGTTATTAATTTGGAGAGCAATGAGGATACCAATAACCACTAGAATGATCTCGCCGATGGAATATTTGATATAAGCAGTAAATTTTTCACCGGCAAAAAGACTCAAGCGCAGATGTCGAAATAGTTTGATCATTTTTTTTAATCAGAGGATTTGGAAACTAAATGTAACAAGAATTATGAAGGCTGCAACTGCCCAATATTATTCTGCAAGTCTACCACACCAATTAATTTGTGACATTTACTTAACTTCCCTCTATGGAAACCACATTCGACGCTATTGTCATCGGTTCAGGGATCTCCGGAGGCTGGGCTGCAAAAGAATTTTGTGAGAAAGGATTAAAAACGCTGGTACTCGAACGGGGAAGAGATATCAAGCACATCAAAGATTATCCGACAGCGACCATGGCTCCCTGGGATTTTAAGCATCGCGGCTGGGTCGACAAAGCATATATGGACAAAAATCCATTGATCAGCAAAGCTGCCGGCTTTGGAGACGATACCAGGCATTTTTTTATTCAGGATGCAGATCATCCCTATATTCAGGAAAAGCCCTTTGATTGGATCAGGGGATACCAGGTGGGCGGCAAATCATTAATCTGGGGAAGGGCCTGTCAGCGCTGGAGTCCCTACGAATTTACAGCTCCTGAAAGACAAGGCTATGGCATGAACTGGCCGATAGGATATCAGGATGTAGCTCCGTGGTATAGTCACGTAGAGAAATTCATCGGTGTATGTGGTACCAAAGATGGTATAGAAGCTATGCCGGATGGAGAGTTTCTACCTGCGTTTGGGTTGAACTGTGTCGAGTCGCATATGCGCGATAAAATAAGGGAACATTTTCCTGACAGGCATATGGTAGACGCACGCTGGGCAAATATCACCAAAGCTGAACCAATACACCTCGAGCAAGGTCGTGGCAATTGCCAGGCACGCAATATGTGTATGAGAGGATGTCCATTTGGAGGTTATTTTAGTTCTAATTCTTCCACACTTCCATGGGCGGCTAAGACAGGAAATCTCACTGTGCGACCACATTCTGTCGTGCATTCCATCCTGTATGATGAAAAGACCCAAAAGGCATCCGGGGTCAAAATCATTGATGCGCTTACTATGGAAGAGCACGAATACCACGCAAAAGTGATTTTTGTCAACGCCTCAGCTTTGAACAGTAACCTTATCCTGCTCAATTCAAAATCTGCCCGATTCCCCAATGGTCTTGGCAATGATCACGATTTATTGGGTAAATATGTGGCCCATCACAATTATAGATCTGGTACGGGCGCGGATGTCAAAGGGTTTGAAGATAAATATTATTACGGCAGAAATCCCACAGAACCCATCATCGCCAATTACAGAAACCTCGGCAAGCAAACTATGGACTTCGTAGGTGGTTATACCATTTTCACCGGGGCTTACAGATCTCGTGGTAAAATGATAGAGGGTCCCCAATTTGGGGAAGACTACAAAGAAGCCCTCGGTCAACCCGGAGGCTGGCATACTTATATGTATATGCAAGGCGAAACCATTCCCAAAAAGGAAAACCATGTACGACTAAGTGAAACGGAAAAAGATCAATGGGGGATACCACTCCTCATTACATCAGTTGGTTATGATGACAATGATGTTCGCATGGTAAAAGACTTTATGCAGGAAAGCAAAGCCATGATGGAGGCAGCAGGCTGTACCAATATCACCTCCGGTGACAATCATCAGGCTCCCGGTTTAGACATCCACGAAATGGGCGGATGCAGGATGGGTACTGATGCAAAAAACTCCATGCTCAATAAGTGGAATCAAATGCACCTCTGTAAAAATGTTTTCGTGACTGATGGGGCATGTATGACCAGTACCGGCAATCAAAGCCCTTCTATCTTATACATGGCATTGACTGTCAGAGCAGTGGATAGAGCGGTCAGTGAGTTGAATAAAAGAAATTTATAGCACGGGTAGTGTTCATTCACAAATCCTTCCGCTTAAATGCTCTTAGAGATATCAAAAATGGCACTATCGCCCATATCAGCAATATGACCACAGTATACAGTGAGCCAAAATAGCCACCGAAGAATTTTTTATACACCGCGCCTGTATAGCCCATTAAAGCACTAATATCCATTTTGAGCATGATAAATATTCTAGCTAAATCGATAGGGTTCAATGAAGCAAGTGCTATGGTAAATTTCTCTATAGGATAATCACTAAGGGCGAATATCAATAACATGAGTGCTCCATCATAGACCAGAGAGAAAAATAGCCATACCAGCAAAACAAGGCCTATGCCTCTGGCTTTGTCCCTGGCCAATACAGATGACAAAAATGCCAATGATGTAAAAATAAATACCAGGATGCTGCCTGCAAAGATTACAGTAAATCCAATTTGGTTAAACGAATATATGAAAACCGGAATACCGACTCCCATCAAAAAAGCACTCAATAATGATAAACTCACGCCTAAATATTCACTGACCAGGATTTTTGTTCTACTGATAGGTTGTGACAGCATCAATTCTATAAATTCGTAAGAGTTGTAATAATGTATAGTTGCAAAAACCATACTGACTAATGGCAGAACAAAAAGAATGATGGTCATCAGGCTCATGACTGCTTTAGATTGATTTTCTTCAAGTTGGAACAGAGTGATAGAGACGAGGAGGAGAAAAAGAGCAAATGCGGAAATGATCTTATTATTTAAGATGTCATATAATACGTATTTGGTCAATTTTAGCATTGCAGTTTTTTCGTTGTGTTTATTTGGTTTAAGCTAACCGGGCAATGTAATTAGGTCAGGTGAGCCGATTTCATGATCTGGGCAATAGCTTTGCTAAGCCTGGCTTCACCGGTTGACTCCCTGAGAGTATTTATATCTTTCAAAAACATTATTTGGCCATCTTGTAAATACATTACATGGGTAGTGATATCATCCAGGTCGCTTAATATATGAGATGTAATAACAATCAGTTTGTTTTTTATTTTTTCCTTGTTTACTTTATCTTTAAGTATTTCAGAAGCGACTGGGTCTAGCCCGGCGGTAGGCTCGTCGAGGATGAGCACTTTCGAATCAAACATAAAAGCGATGGCTGCACTTACCTTTTGCCTGGTACCTCCGGACAAGGTGCGCATAGGCTTTTCAAACATCGATCTTAATTCAAAGCTATTGATCAATTCTGTATCCAAATGTTCTTCATGTACATTTCGAATATTTCGTAACATCTGGAATAATTGCCCCATTTTCATGTTGTCAGGATATCTTCCTATTTGAGGCATATAGCCGATTTGGGATCTGTATTGAAAGTCGTTATAGATCGATTTATTTTGAAATAATATTTGGCCTTCATTGGGTCGAATCAATCCTAATATCGATTTAATCAAAGTGGTCTTGCCAGAGCCATTGGGGCCGATTAAGGATATTACCTGACCTTCTTCAAAAGTGACACTGATGTCGTCCAATGCAATGAGGTTTTTAAATCTTTTACACAGGTTTAATATCTTGATCATAATTTGAGAGGGCGCATGATGGGATAGGGGTCAACTAAATTTTCTGGCGTAAGACTAGGTATTGCTTTCTCTACCTTGTCCAGCAAAGAAACAATAAAACTTCGCATCAAAAGCAAGGTGTTGGGATTATGTTCGATAAGCATTGAATATAAACTGATTGGATGATAGGGTATATCACCATAACCGTCTTTGTCGAGGTCATACCCCTCATATTTATCCCAATAATTATTTGTAAAATTACTCATCACCATGGTTCCATTGGTAGCTACATCAAAAGTATTTCCCTGGAAATTATTATTTGAAATTATATTGTCTGAACAATTGGCCTGGACTTTGAGTGCCCAGCCATTGTCCTGGAACTCGTTGTTTTTGACCTCAATTCGATTGCCACCTTCCATAAAAATGCCAATAGTGTTTTTGATAAATTTGTTGTTGAGCAGGTAGCTGTCAGAAATATCTTTGAGGAGTATGCCATAGGAAGCTGTGCCCCAGTTTTGTTCGAATATATTTCCTTCCATATGTACATTTTTGGTATACATGACGGCTACCCCGGTGCCATTATTGTAAAACCAATTTTCTATATAATGATCGTTGTGTGAAAACATAAAGTGCAATCCATACCGTAGATTGTTTTTACTCTTATTCTTTTTTATAAGTGATTCGGTCACAAATTCGAGGTAAATGCCATCACGATGACCTTGAATAGTATTTTCTTCAATGATAATGTGATTGGATTTCCAGATATGGATGCCATTGCCAGCGCTTTGCTCTGAAGTAGACTGACCTGTGATAATATTTTGATATAGATTACAGTTCCTGCTATTGGCGATATGTATTCCAAAATGAGCATTTTCGATGCGATTATTTTTTATCAAAATATTTTCAGCATCGATTACACTTATCGCTGCATAATCATTTGAAGAGGATTTTTTAGAGTCTTTGATGATAAAACCTGAAATCGAAACATTCTTTCCCTGGACTACTATATTCTCTATTTTATTCTCTCCATCTAATACCGGAAAATCGATGCCGATCAATACAATCGATTTTTGAACTTGAATAATGCCGGTATACGTACCCGCGGAGACTTGGATAGTATCCCCTGCTTGAGCTACATCGATGGCTGTTTGAATAGAGTAATATTTATGACTTTTGCCTACATTTAAAATATTTGCCTTTGTTGAGTTAGTATGGCATAGTATGAAAAGGATGAAACCGAGATATCTCATAAATCAATCTGGCTTTGACAACAAAGCATCCCATTTGAGGATTTCTCCGGGATATTTAGTTTGATGATTTTGGACGCTGGATAAATCAGCAAAAGCTGCGACATGACTGTTCATAGGACTTTTTAAATCAGGACTAATCAAGAACCAAGCGGAATCCACCGGTATGAAGTGGTTTGATTTGAGATAATCCATTGTCAATGCTTGGCTTATTATTGATCCACTTGAATTAGTTTTAAGATGTTTTATCATGCACCCTATATCATCAAATTTTAAAAGTTTACCTTTTTTAGTTATAAGCTCTCCTCCATATTTAGTGTCTACAATACCCATTTTGCATACCTGGCAAGCGTCGACTCCTATTACAAAAGGTTCAGAGGAAGTTTTGCAGGAAATCAGCATTGTGCTGATTATCAAAAGCAGTGCGGTCATCTTGGGACTTTGTGATTTGTGTTTATACCATTCAAATAACCAAACTAACGAAGCAAGGGCCACTGCACCAAAGACAATCCATCCAGCTACATCAGGAAAAGAGTAAGCATCAAAATTTAATAACCTTTTATGTCCAAATACTGGAGGTTGATAAGACAAGCCTGGCACCTGAATAGCAGCTTTAGGATCAAGATTATGTCCGTATTCATAGCCCCATTTGTATAGATCATAAAATACGAATAAACCTCCTACCAGAGAAAGCAATATGTACGAGAGTAGAATTTTTCGCTTGCCTGTGATAGCTGCAGTTAGACCTAAGGCTATAAAAAAGGCGACTACATAGGACATAAATTT